>JAEIGA010000044.1_pt1 | contig 152397 bp, 220 predicted proteins | sample 9270691 | NCBI WGS metagenome assembly JAEIGA01 (sample SAMN17057246, study PRJNA624740) | gut metagenome | biome: biome; isolation source: fecal sample | host: Bos grunniens | place: China: Xizang | collected 2019 | reverse complement strand
TCCTTATTTATTTAACAATTCTGAAACAGTAGCTTTAAGAGCTTCCAATTCAGATTTAAGATTATTAATTTCTTCTTGCTGTTCTGCAATCTTAGCACGATTCATCTGAATCATTTTAGTATTGAGAGCAATGAATTCGCCATATCGCAAAGAGTAGATATATTCAGGATTGCCATCTGCATCAAGAATTTCTTCTTCTCCAATATGGTTTCCATTTTCATCGAACAACGGCTTCGTCTTTTTATCCCTACAGTATCCAGCGAAATCTAAATCTGTAAGACCAACTTCGTCCATTGCTTCTTTGACATCCTGAGAGATATAGCCAATGTGAACACGGTCATGACCACCACCGATTAATTCATATGTAACAGGCTGAAGTTTGTCGAACAACTGGATATACTTATCATCAAGTTCCTGAATATTTTCTTTCTGATTTCTATCAGAAGTACTAATAGCAGAGGACATGCCGTATACCGCTTTCCAACGATAAGAACTACCGCCTAAATACCATGTGTTGTCTGTGGCGGGATAGAACAAGCTATCCGTGCCTGCTCTCTGTACTATAGAAGAACCGTTCGATTTAATGTGTAGCCATCCGTTCACATCAGACTGTACGCATGCTTGTACCGATGTATTCGTACCAGAAATAAAGTTAAGAGCAGGATTAGAACTTCCTTGCATGGTGATATTACCACTTGCTCCGAATGCAACACCAGTTTTACCATCACTAGTAGATGACTTACCGCCAACATAGAGAGAACCTGTAAGATATTCATTAGATGCGTCTATTCTGCCGAGTGTGGAGGTGCCGCTTACTTTTAAAGTTTCTCCAACTGAAAAATTCTTAGAACAATGCAAAGTACCAGATGCGCTTTCAATAAGTCTAGAAGTATAGTCACCTGTGTTGTTCGCAAAATGAAAATCGATATAAGGAGTAGCGCCAAATACTTCAACTGCCGCTTTTGCCGTTAAAGAACCACCAGCAGTAAGAGATGATGTTGTAGTTATATTATTTGCCGTAATACCGCCAGTTACAGTTCCACCAGCCAAAGGAAGATAATCATGATTATGAGCGTCAGCCTTACTATTTAACTGAGTCTGAATGTTCGATGTTACGCCATCGCAATAGTTTAATTCTGCTGCTGTTGCTGTAACGCCGAAGCTACCTAAAGTATAAGTCGTGTCTGTGTTTTTATAATAAACCAATCCATTTTTAATTGGACATACACTATAACCACTTATATCTGATGAATTTACTGAACTATATACCGCACCAATCGCTTCGTCTTGTTCAGATGGAGAGGTAGCATAGCCTGCAAGTGGCAGCAAATCATTCCTTATTTTTCCACTTGCTGCATCAGAGCCAATATCAGGAAAATTATAAGAATTACCATCAGCATCCGTAATGCAATGATAACCAGTAACACCGCCAGCTGTAGGAGTAGAAATATTAGTTATAACATTCTTCTGTGCTCCTTCTTCAATGCCGTCAAGTTTAGCTTTGTCTTCTTCCGACATTCCACCAGAGCCGCTAGTATAATCTTCGTCCATATCAACCCAAATAGAACCTACAGGAGCATCAACAGGTTCTTCATTTTGCGTGTAAATATTGATATCTGAAAGTTTTATGTAATCTTCTGCTGACATAAAACCATCAGATGTATCTGTTGCGACACCATGTTCGTGTGTTGTATCCGATTTTCCTGCAAGAACATTGTCAACTTGACTCTTAGTATAATAATCACTTAAATCAACAGTTCCACTATTGCCGCCATCATCTGTTATCATATATAATTCGGTTTCGACGATAGAACCAGATTCTTTAGCTTCTTGATATTGACCTTTAGTTAATTTATTAATAACCAATTGATTAAGATTGGTATCAGTCGCCATAATATATCACCTCATTTTTTAAAATTTGAAATTTATTTAAGATTTAAAGCCTGTCGAGTGCGTTTTTCCAATAGGCTTTTAATAATATTTTAATAAGTAAAATACGTATATTTACCAGCAATAAACCGCTCGTTATATGACATGTTAGGATTAATAGAGATACGTCCTATTGTTTTGTCATAAATAATAAAGCCATCATCGCTACCAGCGAACAGTCCATCACTGTAATGAATATTGTAAGATTGCGATTCGCCATGTATAATGACGTTTACAACTCCAGAATCCTCCATAGCACTAGCTGGACAGTCACACGTATCTATATACATCAGAGCCACATTGTCTTTGCCGATAAGGTCGGTTATCGTTATTGACTTATCGGTGGCAGACTGAGTTATTTCACCGACAATAACTTCTGCACCACCACTCATAGTACCAGTTAAAATTCTGCCATTTGCATCGACAACTTCTTTGCCAATCATAATATCTTCAGCAGTAGCAGGATTGGTCAACTCAGGAAGTTCGATTCCACTAACAGCGGCATCGCCAGTAGCAAGACCATAAATTTGAGTAGTGCCTAAATATAAACTCATATTACCACTCCCTTATAATTACTGAGGCTGCATCTCCTTCTTTGAGAAGCTTAACACTGCCTTCATCTTTATTGGTTCCTGAAGCAGAACCTACATAAACATCGCCAGCGAACCAACCATTGCCATCCCAGTCGATAGTGTGGGTGTTAGAACGCTTAGAATTACTTGTTCCGTTACCTACAATATGCGCATAAGTATCGGATGTGTCTTCGACATTGTATTTGCCTTGAACATGCTGATTTGCACTCGATGCTTTTGTACTTTGTCCTTCAGCATGTGAATTTTCACCAGAAGCAATTGACCCATTACCTTCAGAATGAGATGAATTTCCAGATGCTGTTGTCCAGCTACCCTCAGCATGGGAATATTTTCCACTAGCCTTATTATTATTGTAATCATTAAATACTTCTGCTCCAGTACCAGCGACAACATCTTCACTTATATCATTGCCGTTTTCATCTTGACCAGTAACAATAGTAAAAGTCTGTCCGCTTACGTCTTTACCTGCACTATTATCAAGTTGTTCCTGAAGAATTTCAATCTGTTCATCAATTTCTGTTTCTGTATAATATACATCGTCATGATTGTGAGAAGCATCAGCCTTTCCTGAAGCCACTGATTCAAGTGCTTCAAGAGCCGTTGTATTTTCATCAATCAAATCTCCAAGTTCTTTGAGAGTGTCATACGCTTTACCAGCTCCATTAAGTAAATCATTTTTAGCTATATCGATTTTTTCATCTATTACAGATTTAAGCAAAGCATCGTATTCTGTTAATCTATCTAAAGATAAATATTTTTTTGCCATTTATTTAATTTCTCCTTTCTTTTCCTTTTAGAGAATTAAAATTTATTTATTTAAACATATAATGTTAAAAATTAATTAAACAAAGCTTGAATTTCTTCACTTGTAATGTCTTCGAACCCATCACCAATTAAAGTTGCAATATTTTTTAAGCTAATTGGTGTATTACCAGTGCCACATCCGTCAGCAATTACATCACCTGCGAATTCTGCATTGCCAGACCAATCAATAGTGTGGGCATTTTTTCTTGCTGTAGCAGAAGTACCATTGCCAACTATATGAGCATACTTAGTAGCGGTATCATCTACATTATATTTGCCTTGTACGTGCTGATAATTAGAAGACGATAAAGTACCTATGCCCTCTGCGTGTGATGCCATACCTTTAGCAATAGTATTGCTACCTTCGGCAATAGACCATTCACCAGTTGCTATATTGTTTTCATAGTCACCAAAAATTTCTGCATGGTCTGCGGCAGTGATTGTTTCTCCATCAACCGTGAATTGCTGACCAGAAACATCTTTGCCAATAAATTTAAGATTTTGACGAACTTGTGATAATTCTTCATCTGTTAAATCTTGTTCAGTTTTTAAAAGAACTTCACTCTTATCTGCCTTGCTTGTAATAGCGCTTAAGCGTTTGTCCTCAACATAGTTTGTAGTAAGCAGCTCTATAGTAATATTTTTACTTGCCGCTAACTCAAAATCGGATGAATCTAATAAGTTATATGTATATGGTGAAACAGAGATTGTTATTTTATTTGTATTTGCCGCAGTTGAAATAATGAAATAAATAGAATCATAATTTATTGGCGACCAAGATATATTTAGATTTACTTTAAGATTTTTTATGTATAAATTTCTTAAGGAACTACAATATCCAAAGGCATCTCGCCAGCTACCAGACTTAGCGCCAAAGTTAGTGGTATTGATAGCATCAAAAGTACCAGCATTTTCAATAGCAGTTGCTGCATACATTAAACCTCTACAGTCTTTAGGTAATATAATATTAAAATCAGGGTCGTCATGTCCAAAGACACCAATTGTTCTAGCACCATAATAACTAAATACCTGCGTTGCCCATGTTGCTTTTGCAAAACTGTCTCGGTATGCCTTATTTCCCCAGTTAGGGTCACTAGTTACATTAAAAGCCAGATAAAAGGCTTTAAATGTATTATCTGGAATATTTGAATAACATAAAGGTAATTGTGATGTGTAATATAACGTGTAGTTTGTTCTTTTAGCAACATCGCTTATATAAGAATTATCACTCCAGAAAATACAGTTTAAGTATTGTGCATATTGTACTTGATATGAGCCTTGATTACCTTGGCTCCATTTTGAATACATAGCCTCTGCATTCATATCAAACAAAATATTTGAAAACTGTTTAACACCCTCCAACCAAGGATAGAATGTTCCTAAAGCACCAGGGAATGCATTTAATGCTAAAATAGAATTATTTGATGTTGGAATGATTTCAAATACATCGCCTTCTATAAACGAAACTTCAACATTTGAATTTGCAGGATATGTTTTAGAAATGCCGTTGATACTAATTATTACATCTTCAATACAATAAAATCCTAATACTGTATTTGAATTTAATTTTTTATATAATGCTTCAACATATTCTTTAGATGCATAGTCATCTAATTTTAGATTTTCACGAACTTGGTTAACTTCTTCTAATGTCAATTCTTGCGAAGTCTTATATAAAGCAACGTTCTTATCTGCAAATATATTTTTTAAATTATTAAAAAACAAAGATAATTTGTTTAGACTTATGTATTTATTTGTTGCCATTAGGTATATCCTCCTTTCTTAATTAAATAAGAATATTAAAATTATAAAAATAATTTCTGAATGTCGTCAGATGTTATTTCATCAATATCATTCAATTCTGTGCGCATTGATTGAACCAAAGCATTCACTTCTATTAAACTAATCGGATTATCGGAATTTGAACATCCGTTTGCAACAACATCACCAGCGAATTCGCCATTGCCGTCCCAATCAAGAGTGTATGCATTGCTTCTTGTTTCAAAACTACCATTACCAGCAATGTGAATGTATTTACTCTCAGTATCCTCAATATTAGCAGTACCTTCAACGTGCTGAGCAGGACTGCTGGCAATTGTATATCTTCCTTCGCTGTGAGAATAATTGCCTTTTGTTGTTGTTGCTAAGCCCTCTGAGTGGGAGCAAGAGCCTTGCGCATAGCATCCGCCACCTTCAATGTGAGAAGCATAACCAGAAGCAGTACCATATCTAGTAGTACCATCAGGCATCTTAGTATAAGAACCCTCAGCATGAGAAGCGTAAGAAGTTACACGAGTCATTTCGCCTTCAGCATGAGACCAGTAGCCACTAGCAATACAGCCAACACCTTCAACATGACATCCATCATTAAGAGCTTGGTTTTGTGCTCCTTCAACATGACAAGCACGTCCAGTGGCAATATTTGTACTACCTTCAACAATAGACCATTGACCAGTACATTTATTGCTATCATAATCGCCAAAAATTTCAGCGTTGGCGGCGGCAACAATATTTGCACCATTGATATTGAAAGTCTGACCTTCAACATCCTTACCGATAAATTTAAGATTTTTTCTAACTTGTGCAAGTTCTTCATTATTTAAAGATTGTTCTGTCTTAAGAAGTACATTAACTGCATCAGCCTTTTCATTAATCTTTGCTTTTATCAAAGCGTCATATCCTGTTAATCTGTCTAAAGATAAATATTTTTTTGTTTCCATTAATCACTTCCTCCTTTCTTTAGGAGTTTTTTAAAAATATATATATTTTACAATATCGTTTATCTGACTTTGGGGATATCGACTTAAATCCAATTTACTTATAATTAATCTTGCCTTTTTATTATAAGGATTAGTTCTCAAATCAGATATATATGTACATCCAAGAATATATTTTAAAAAAGCAAATAAATCTAAATTTTCATTCTCCATAAAACATATCCTTTTTTATTTTTCTATTTTTTTATTTTCATTTATAAAATTTAATCTCAAATTATGCATCTAGCTATCATGCGTAATTATAAATAAAATTTGAATAAATCTAAAATAAAAAAGAGACCCTAACTAAAGGGTCTCTCCATATATGTTGTTAATTTTTAAATTAAGCAAAAAGTGCGTTGATTTCTTCTTCAGAAACTTCAACAAAAGCAGCAATGCCAGCTTCGTTAGCAGCGATTCTTGCAACAGCAGCTTCAAGGTCAGACTGAAGAGCCTTCTTAGCAAGCTCAGTATTGATTGTGCCAATAGCAGTTTCGTTAGCAGAAGCCTTAGCTTCAACTGCATCCATTTCACCTTCAAGAGTAGAAACCTTGCCCTCAACTGTCGTTACACGACCAGCAAGAGCTGTTACATCAGAAGCGAGAGCATGAGTAGCAGAAGCAGTTTCGAGAGCATCTACACGAGATTCAATCTTAGCGTCTTCGTCATCAGCATACTTCTTAGCTTCAGCAAGAATAGCAGCGTCCTTAGTGTCAGCAGCAGAAGCAGCAGCATCAATAGCTTCCTGCTTTGCGTTAGCAATCTGGTCTTCTACGGAACCATCAGCACCACCGAACTTAGCTTCAAGAGCAGCGATTCTTTCTACCTGACCAGCATCAGCACCAGCAAGTTCTGCAACCTTTGCATCATAAGCAGACTGTTCTACCTTTGTAGCAACAGCGCCTTCTACTGCGTCCATTTCACCTTCAAGAGTTGTTACACGACCAGCAACAGCAGTGATTGCGCCAGCATTTTCAGCGATATCTTCCTGCATACCAGTTACGTCTGTACCGTGGTCTTTTACATACTGGATAAGGTCGTTAACACCGTCGATTTCATCTGCGGATACACCATTTGTCAGACGTTCAACTGCATTAGAAACTGTGTCGATGTTGCCCTGAAGCTCATTCTTATCAGCAGCCTTAAGGTAATCGTCTTCAACAGCCTTAATACGAGAAGCCAGACCAGCTTCGATACCTTCTGCACGAGACTTTTCGCCATCAACAGCAGTCTGAACAGCAGTAATCTTGCCTTCGAGTTCTGTCTTATCAGCAGCCTTAAGGTAGTCGCCCTTAATAGTGGAAACTTCACCCTGTACGCCATTCAGCTGGCTCTGAAGTTCGCCAAGAGCAGCATCAGTAGCAATACCAGCTGTCTTTACATTAACGTATTCAACAACGGAAGTAGCAGTAGTACCTTCGGGAAGAGTACCAACAAGAGTTTCAAGAGCATCTACTTCGCCCTGAGCAGCAACAGCCTTGCCATCAGCAACGGAAGCAGCAGCGGCAGCGTCATCAGCAGCCTTCTGAGCAGCCTGAATAGCAGCATCCTTACCATCTGCATATGCCTTAGCAGAATCAAGAGCAGAAGCAGCAGAACCAGCAGCATCATAATTTGTAGCTAAACCATCAGCATAAGACTTAGCGGAAGCGAGTGTAGCAGCATCGCCAGCAGAAATAACACCCTTAATCTTTGTGTCATACTTAGTCAGTTTGTCGAGAGAAACGTATTTTTTAACATCAGCCATTTTTATAATCTCCTTTTAAATAAAAAAATCACCATATAAAATGGTGTTATTAGTTAGTTAATAATTTTTAGTTTTTATTTTTTTATATCAAGTTTTAAACATTAATCAAATAAATTTTCGATATCTTCATCTGTAACTTCATTTGTAAAATTAGATACTACTATATATTGATTAGTATCTTCATGCCAAACAGAAATTTCCTTATCATCAATATCTACATAAATCTTGTTTTGTTGTCCTAACTCTGGCAACTCCACGCCTATAAATATTACTTCTTCGGGTTTTTCAGTAATCTGAATCCATTCATCTTGATAAAACCATAATACAGCAGTATCAATAACAAAGTAATATCCAGAAAGGGGAGAGTCTAAAGTTAATCTCTCTGCTTCTGTGTCCAATTCCACAATTTGATTATAGAAGACTCTTTTGCCTTTAAAGTCAAAGGCAATACGACCAACATCTTGAATGAAGATTAATTGACCATCCTTTATAACCAAATCTCTTATCTTGGAGGATGTAGTTGCAATCAAGGACATAATTGCTTTAGTATTTGTTGTGTCCGCCATATTGCACCTCCATCATTAGGACATTTTTAAAATTCAATAACTTCATATGCAGCTTCTACTTCTGCAATTTTCTCTTCAATTTTTGTTTCAATTTCTTTTGAAACATCAGCCATATAATACGGCTTGATTTCGGAATGACAATTTTCATTTGACAGATTAATTCTTACACTGTCAGATGCAATAATCACACCATCAGCATCATACCATTCTACAACGTATGTCCAACCAATGTACTTTTCAAAAGCAGAGTTCTTACCAAAATATGTCCACACACCAGTTGATTCATTGTAGGATGCAAGAGCTAACCAACAAATACTATAATTTCTTCCATATTCGTCTGTGCCAGCAAAATCGCCATTAAAGTCGAACATTTCATCAACGATTACGCCTCTGTCGCCTTCTTTAAAGCCTACTGCGCCTTCAGGTGCATATGCCTTAAATCCCATGTAATACATATTTGCATTACCAGTGCTACCAACAGACTGCTTTACCCACTGAGTATTAGCAGGACACATTACACGAATTTCTTTTTCACGATAGTCTACAAGAGTACCATCTGGAACAGAAGTAATTTCATACTTCTTAACAAGATGTTCGTTTAACGCAGCTTCAACTTTTCCGTCAGTGTAAGCTTTTGCAGTCGCAACAGATTCTGTAGCAACTTTATCAAGTTTTTCACTTACTTCAACAGCATCAGCTTTTGTAGCAATCTTGGCTTCAACTTCTTCGGCATTTGCTTTCGTAGAAAGTTTAGATTCAAGAGCAGAAATTTCTTCATCATTACTAACCAAGACCTTGTTACCCTGTTTATCTACCCATCCTACATACGGCTTACCATCTGCATTTTTAACGAATAAAACATCAAAAGAGTCAATTTTACCACTTGCAATGTTTTCATCAATTCGTTCTAATGCACCGAAGGCATGTTTAGCTTTCATAGCCATAACTTGTTTCCTCCTTTACAAAGATTTATTTATATAAAACTCTAATATAGAGTACTAGAGTTTTTATCAAATTTTAAAAATATACCATTTTTCTTCTTCGGTAATCTTTTTCTCATTAAATAATTCTATGATTTTCTTTTCGTCTACTTTTTTATTTATATACAAATTTTTCATAATTTCAACAAACTGCCGCATATCAAATCACTCCTTCGGAAATAAGAAGTAATGTGTATTCTTCTAAGATTTCAGATACACTTTTTCCATTAAGTATTTTTAAATGTTTATACTCATATTCGTCAATTTCAACAAGTTCAACTGTATCATATCCTAATACTGGCAAATCATACAATCCGTCTACGTGCCAAATAGTATCACCGTCAGAAGACAATATTGCTTGTGCTTCATTCAAATCACTTAAAAGCATGATTTTATTTTTAGGTTGCCATTTTAAATAAGTGAGATGGTCAAGCACATCAATTATTTTGTTATTCTTAATTACTTTATAGTACATATTATTACCTCACAAAAAGAGGTCGGGGAAGACCCCCGACCATCTATAAATTTAAAATGAAATTTCAATAACAACACCATTGTATGTATTAGGTGTATTAAAACCGCTAGTTTCGCCATTCTCTCTTACAGTCCAAATATAATTCTGATAAGACATGTTTGGAGAACGAAGCCAATACATACCATACGCATCAATATTATCGTTTTCAAATCCATAGCTGAATTCACGTTTTCTATTCTGCTGCGTTGACATACTCGTAATTGTTGAAGCACCGCTATAAAGCTCGTTCTTATAACTTGTTTCAACACTATTAACATCATATGTAGATGGTATATTTATATAACATCCAGATTCAGCAACCTCGGAAGAGCCTTGACCAATAGTAGAAAGTACACACACTTTCTTTAACAGCATTTTTATTTGAATGGGTACAGCATTATAAAATCTTGAATTTAAAAGCCTATTCAATTTGCAATTAGCCCAACCACCATCATTTGTAGAAGATTCGTTATATTTAACTTTTACATCCAACAGATGAGAAGCAACAAGACTCAGCATAGTTTCCTTACTTCTGTCATCGTATAATGGATAACGATAGAATCCGCTAACTCCAAGTGTAATTTTTTCGTGCGTCCAACCAACAAGTTCTTCACAAGCCTTTTCACCTAAATCGCAATACCAAATTTTGCACCAATTAACATCACCAATACAATAGTTTGCTATTCTACCACTATCCATCTTTGCTGCACCGAAAATAAGTGTTGCATTATCTGATTGAGTAATTGCATTTCTTTGCATTGTATACGATTTAAAATCAGAATTAATATTCGATGTATAAACGTACAAATTGTTATCGCCTTTTTTATGTCTAATAACAAGCATATCACGATTATTAACGGAAGACGGCGTTATAGGAGCAGAAGAACCCCAAACAAATTCTGAAACACTGCCGCTATATCCTAATTTAAATCCGTTTGAACCCGATGTTTGGAAACATTGCATAAACGTACCAACATCAGTATTTTCCGACGATATTGCATAATCTAATGCAACAACAAAATCTTTGTCTTCGTCAAACAATTTAATACCAGTATCAAGATAGTTTGTGCCGTTAAATGTAGTCTTTTCAGAGATAACTACGTTTGATTCAATATCATCAAAATCGATATCATAGCCCATTGTAAATGAGAATGCATCTGCAATTTCAACAGACATACCAAAATCAGCAAGCGATTTGCCAGATTCAGTCAACTTCGATAAAGCATAAATCTCTACAGGTCTCAAATCTCCAATATTTTTACCAGCAAAAGAACTTGCACCAGTGTATTTGAACGAATCAAATATAGCAGTTACAGTTTTATCGCCATCAATAAAACCAGACTTATCCCATCTATTAAAGAGATAAAAATTATAAGCATTCTCTTCATATGTGTAAGTAGGAATTCCATATGCATCAAAATCATAAGGAATATTTTCTCCATATTTACCAACGGCTTCATGTTTTACAACAGTACCCGAAGCACTCTTAGAAACGTATCTAATAGTGTATTCTCTTATAGATTCGGAGAAAGTTGCAGTAACAGTTAATGCTGCAAAAATCTGATATGTATCAAGGTCATTTCTATCCCAACCAGCAAAAGTATAATCCGTACTAACAGTACTTTCTTTTGTAGGAATAGGCATAGGATTATCAGCTCTAGTTAATGGGTCAACAGCACATTTTCCTTCGTTAACATACTGAATTTCCAATACCGTACCATCTTCATTTACGAATGTAACTGGATGCTGTAATACCATAGTATTATAAGTAATTTCTAAATCCGACCAAGCAGTTGTAAAATCATTGTATTCTTTTTGTTCAATAGTAGGTATGTGAACTTTACCAGCAACTACAGATTGGTCAGCATTATATCCATTCTTATCAATACCCTTCATAGTATAAAGCCTGTTCAAAAGAGTAGTATCTTCGAGATGCCAATCAATACCAGTAATTCTGATTCGATTAATATTATTTGCCTTATTTAAGATATCAAGCAAGTCAACGGTGTTGCAATTTTCAATCGTAATCGTTGTCAGTTTGCTAAAATCTGTTACATCAAACGTTGTAAGGTACATCAAGTTTTTCATAGTAAGTGCGTTAATTGCAGGTAATTCAGCAATTTCAATCTTACCACCATCAGCAAAAATAACACCGCCAATACTTGAACCATGAGCATATAACTCTTTCAAATTATTTAATGCAGACAGATTCAAAGACTGTGTTAAGCCCGAAACATTTTCAATATTCAATTCTTCCAACAAATAGTTAGCACCAGTTGTTAAAGCGGTAAAATTCGGGTTGTCATAACCTACTGTGTCATTACCGAAAATCAATCTCTTAACTTTAGATGCTTTACTTGTATCAGCAGTCGCAACATAACAAGTTGATAAGTCGCCAAAGTCTTGAATAAGAGAAGAGCTATATACATCAACGATATCAGCTTTATCGCCATCAAAAGGTATCTCATATACCTTGTTTGGTTCTGCTCTAAGCTGAATAGGGTTTTGTGTACCATATTTAACATTCAAATACATATACGCATAAGGTGTAAGTTTCAGTCTATAATTAGGTTCGACTACTAAATCACCATTCGGTACACTACATCTAAATACAGAGTTGTCGCCAGAAGCAACAGAAGACTGGTACTTAGATGCCATATATTTTTCTTGGCTACGTTCCCATTGTCTACGATGATATTTCATTTTACCATTCGCCATATTTGTAAGGAACTGTGCATCGCCTTCGCCATTAATAAAAGAGGAATTATATGTGCGGATGTATTTTCTTTCAATATCTACACGCCATAATTCTTCAGGGAATTGACTCTGCCATTCATCAGCTTTATTGATAAAGCTTTCAGCATGCCAAGCATTCTTAGATTCAAGAGTATTATACATTGACTTCAATTCGCTTGGGAAAGAATCTCTTACACGACAGAAGAATGTACTGTCAGATTCTCTAAATACTTCTTCGCCCTTTTCGTCAACATCTATGTCTTCAAGACCATAACGATAAACCTGTTTACCATAGTTATTTAAGCCAAGACTGGTGTCCATATCGTAACCCCAGCTCAAATCCCACTTTCTAATAGGATTGCCTTGTGCGTCAATTTCACCAGTTTTAGAATAATGCCAGAAGCTATTCTTTGCTCGATTATCTGCCATACAATATCTTGTAGTAAAGAGATAATAATAAAGAGCAGAATCCATTACAAAATAATTACCAAAGTTTGCTTTGAATTCTTGGTCTGTAGAAGTAGTTATAAATCTATAAAGTTCAATCCACTTTTGTTTGCAATAATCAAATACTTCAGCATTTTCTTCATCGTCGTAGCCTTCATAGAGATATCTCCAACCATAAGTGAAATCTTCACTAAAGTCATCATGTTCGAGAATATCTACATAATAAGTTTTTTCCAAATTAATTTCTGTATCTTCGGTCAATACATATTCGCCATCAATTAATTCGTGAAGAATTCCAAGATTTTCATTCTTTGCCCAAGTATAAATCTTTTCTTCCGTTTTTTCGTCAACAGTATATCCCATTGCATTATACATTGTATTTACAGGGAAATCGGAAAGTGGAAGTTCAACGTCCATAATTTCTACGCAACATTCATACTTGTCACTTGTATCAGTCAAACGAGTCTTATCTGTCTTCTTGGAATCGCCTATATTACCAATTGCATAAAAATGCCAATCATTATCTGCGAATTCTCTATGTGTAGATAAGTCCTCATTTGTTTCTTGAATAAAGATTACACAGTTATAAAACTCCATAGTATCTTTAATGAAGCTTGTGTCAACGCCTTCTCCACGAACAAAGGGTCTAGTATAAGGTTTAAACTCATTATATCTATTAGCCAACATTGCGTTCGTCATGTTATTAGAAGAAGCAATATTAACTTTCGCATTTAAATATGCAACAGGAACAGAAGTACGGGTAAGAGTGATTTTATCTGTCTCTGTTCCATCGCCCAACTTAAAGTAAGGCTCGACACCCTCGATTTGAGATTTATTCATTATAAAGTCAAGGTTTCTGCCAGCTGCACCATAGTTATTAGAACTCGTACCTTGTCCTGAATGAGAACAATCATAACAAGTCCAGTTATCAAGTACAGGGTCGCCACCTTTGTAAATCTGCTGAATAGTTGTATTGGGAACTTTATCACTCTTATTATTTGTAAAATAAGGAGCAGAAAGTTTATAAACTCTTAACCAAGGACATTTTTCAGCAAGAACATCAGGGTCAAGATTCTGGTTTTCATCGTAAATCTGATTTCTATCATAACGAGCAACCATTTCTTCTGCATTACGAGCATCTGCAATAAAGTTATTTAAAATGCCTCTATCAGTAAGAGATGTGTTATAAACTTTAAGTCTATATATATGTAAGTCACAATCAGGAGAACCCAAAGATATAACTTTAGGTGTATTCTGTGTAAAGTTATAAGAATCATCATAGACCATAGGACGAGTAGAAACACCATCTTCATATCCCATTACCATCGGAATTGTTTCTGTATTCTTAGAGATATTAAACTCGAATTCAATAATATCATCTTCAGAATAAGAGAGGTCTAATTTGCCAGCCTGACCATAAATATATGCTTCGTGCACATTCATTTGAATACCTATATGGTCTGTGCCAGTAGTGTTATCTACACAGTGTAAGAAAGTAGCATCAGGTTTTGCGACATTAGTTGTCTTGAAAACCAACTTCATTTCCTTGCCGTTCTTCTTAGCATCATCTGCAAACAACTCGTAATCAATACTAGCAGAAGTGCCAGCTTTAATACAGAAATACTGGTCTCCGTTTTCATCGAATTGATAACCGCCGTTAACCCAGTCAAAGTTGTTAGATACAGACATAGAAGTTGTACCATCAGTCCAAATTCTATCTAAATCACTATTCGATTTACCAGTAGGATTAAAGTCAAATGCTAATCCAGCAGTAACAGGCGTAATATCGATATCTAATTTAGTAATATTAGCCTTTAATGTTTTAACTGTTTCGCCGCAAGTAATTGTAATAATATGTTCACCAACAACATCTGTTTTAAACGAATATACATTTGTAGACTTATCCAATGTAGGAGTAGAAACAACTTCTCCATTTACAGCAATTTCAACAGAAGGCGTTTCTGTTGTAGGGTCATAAACGGTATATTCAATGTTTGTCGCATCATATTGTCTTGCAGTAAAATCTTGATATACAGTACCAATTACAGGAACTGTACTTGTAGAATCATACCAAAGAATATCTTTTACAATATGGTTAGATTCAATATCATTGCCATTGATTTTGGCTGTCATATAAACTTCTAATAAATGAGCACCATGTTCTTGTGCTGGTATTTCAAATCCCATAGGGATACCAGAAGAAGAGGTAGTAATGTTGCCAATTTCTTCTTTGTCAAGAACAAAATGAACATCTTTGGGAACAGCACCATAAGGAATATAGTCAAAAGATACTGCTCCAATAGGATAGGTCAATTTATCATTAAAGGTAGATTCAAGTCTTACATCAATTTTTTGTACAGTCCAAGTTTTTGTAACCAAGCTACCTGCTTCGTCAGTGATAGACAAATTAACCTTTTGTGTGCCAACAGAAAGATAATCAGTAACATCAAACTTGTTTTCACCACTAATAGCAATGCTTGTAGCAACTGCTTTACCATTAACTTTCCAAGTTGCATTTCCCTCTGTTATAGCATCACCAGAAGAGTCCGTACCAGAGAAAGTATACTTAATTATTGCAGCGTCATTTATTGTTACAACGAGAGGAGAAGTAGTTATATATCCAATCTTCAATGTGCTGCTCGAAGCACCGCCACCACCGCCAACAATAGTAAACTTCTTTTTGGCTTCTTTCTTTTCGCCTTCTTCGCCTTCATTTTCAATTTCATAGAAAACAAATACGTTTTCACCAACATCAGGATTTTCCACATCATTATATTCAACATCATATGTGAGGCGAGGAGACTTATCTATTGAATTAACTTCGCCTTGCAATTCTCCTACTGTCTTACTCAAAGAAGATATGTTTTCTGTGTTGGTTGCAACAGAAGAAGAGATTGGATTTACTTTATTATCCACATAAATCTCTGTGGCATAACCAGTCAAATCAACACTTACATTTGCAATTTTATCGTCAACTTCTGTTTTGTCATATGTTTCAGACTTTTTATAATAATCATTTAATTTTTCAGAAATGTCTGCTTCTGTAATTGCGTTAGAAACATCATCTTTTGTCGCATATTCATCAAGTACGCCATTGATGTCTATTTTAGTATAATAATTATTTTGAAGGTCGGTATTAATGCCCTGTATTACAATTTCTACATCTTCTGTTTTTGCATAATCTTTTAATTGTTCTGTTACATCAACACTAGCTATAGCCTCATCCACATAAGATGTAGTAGCATAATTTCCAAGAACTTCATTTACCGCTTCAATAGCTGCATTAGAAGCTTCTCTTGCATATTGACTTGCAGCACTTGCAGATGCTTGAGCAGATGCAGCAGCGCTTTCAGCAGCCGTAACTTGTTCTCCAACTGCAACATCTTTTATTTCTTCTGCAATCTTTTCAGCTATATTCGTAACAAGTTCTTGAACCCAGCTATCGTCTATATTATTAACTACTTCTTCGCAATCACACAATGATTGAAGAACATTTAATTTATCATTACTTTTAGTCTTCCAAGTATAAGCCTTCGGGATACCATCATTGCCAATTACTGTACCATAAGCATGAATTTCAAATTTAAGTGTTCCAGCATCGATTGTCGCATTAGCATCAACTAACCAGCCAAATCTAATTTTACTACTATTGTATGTTACATTAATTGGTTCGGAAGAACCATGTCTTCCATTTTTTGTTTCGAAATGAATAGATATACTAGCACGAGTCAAATCGTAACCATCATAATATCTTGGCATTTCAAATGGTATATATTGAGAATTTTCTTCTTGCGTTATATTGAACTGGCTGCCGTCAAGATTAATGTCTTTCTTATCGCTAATAATCGAAATATTATCATCAGAAAAAGAGCTATAATATACATACTTAGAATCCTGTACCCAATTTCCATCATCGCCAGAATACGCAGCAATTCCGTAATTTTCATCAAGCGTCATAATCGAAGGATTATCATCTATATTCATTGTAGCAACTAATCTAGTATCCATAGGCAGCTCTATAGTTGCTACATTATTCTCTACGTTATTTTTAAGAGATTCTTCAAAAGATAAACTCAAAATTATCCTCCTTTCTAAATAAAAGAGGATGAGTTTATATTTATCATCCTCTAATTTTATATTTTATTAAAATTCAACAACATTATCTTCGTATGCTGTATCGTCGTTATCTCCACAACCACAATTACATCCGTTATTGTGATTATTGTCGGAATTATTTCCGTTATTATTAGAATTATTTTCACTATCAGTATCTAAATCGACAACAGGAATTCCATCGTCGAGCATGTCTCTAACAGATACTTTATCACCAATTCCAACGCCTTTTGCAGAAAGCTGAAGAGTTTCTTCGACATCATTATATACAATGTTGTCTACCTTAGAATTTTCAATTGTATTAGCCAAATCTGCCAACGCTCTAATTTGTGCATCCTGTTTAAGAATACGTTGGTCAAGAGCGGAAAGAGCGGGGTCTGGTATTACAGCATCCCAATTCGGAAGCTGAGTAATACTCAAAATATAATCGTCTGTTTTTCTTACACGTTGTGTAATGTTTCCCGCATCATCTACGTCTAACAATGTAAATGTAAGATTTAACTGTATATCTCCCCATTCTTTTGTCAAATCGGTATCAATAGGAAGAACGTATTTTAAATGCTCTTCATATCTATCTTCTGATAATTCCAAAATTTCAGTCTTAAACTCTTTGCTAATTGGAAGCATATAGCGCATTGTAACAGTACATTGAGACATATCATATCCATTATAATGTGGAGCAACCAAAAACCATAATTTATTAAATAATTTTTCCTTTTGCATTATCCGCTCTTTCTTAGAACCGTAGAGCGAATTATCGTTTTCTACTAAAATTACATACACCTATATCACCTCCATTAAATACCTAAATAATCTCTTGCTTCGTCAACAGTGGCTATGCCGATGCTATCTGCGACACTTTTTGTTAATTCATAATAATATTTAGCGTTATCAGTATCTTCATTTTCTCTTACGCCAGTACTACCAATCGCATAAGACTTAGAAACATTAGCATTATCCTGAGAAGCTGTTACATAATCATTCATTAAAATCGACACATTATTTACAGCGTTTTCTGCTGCCTGTGCTGCCGCTTCAGACGCTGCTTGTTCGGCATTTTTCTGAGCTGTTTCAGCTGCATTTTGTGCAGTTTCTGCTTTCTGCTGTGCTGCTTCTGCCGCACTCTGAGAATCTTCTGCTTTCTGTTGAGCAGTTTCCGCATTACCTTGAGCAGTTTCTGCATTACTCTGTGCAGTTTCTGCTTTCTGCTGTGCTACTTCTGCCGCACTCTGAGCAACTTCAGATTTGCTCTGGGCTTCTTCAGCTTTACCTTGTGCCACCTCTGACGCACCTTGAGCCGTTTCCGCCGCACTTCGAGCTACTTCAGCCGCACTTTGAGCAGTTTCGGCATTTTGCTGTGCTGTCTCAGATTTGCTCTGGGCTTCTTCAGCTTTACCTTGTGCTGTTTCAGCTGCACTTTGAGCCGTTTCTGCATCGTCTTTGTGAGACTTAGCAGTGTTCATATATGATAATGCATTTGCTTCACTTTCATCAGCGGCATCTGCACTATTTGAAGCTTGTTCGCTATAATATTTAGAATTATCATAATCTTCATTTTCTCTTATATTATTAGCGTTTCCTATAGCATAAGACTTAGCCAATTGAACCACTTCTTTAAAATCTGAATTTACTTGTATTAAAGCTTCATTAAGAGCATTAAATTCATCGGATGATTCAATAACAGAACTGTCAATTGTAGATTCATATACATTTATACAAAATGCCATAGTAGACAAAATAGCAGAACCATCAACAGTAACAATTTCACCAGTATCTATGTTTACAACTGCGCTTCCTTTATTAACAATTATTAAATCTACATAGCAAATTCCATCAGCAGCAAGCATCTGTTCGGTTAATTCTACCAATACTTCTCCCTTATAGTTTATTCTACAAGAGTTTAAAACCCCATAACCATCAGCTTTTCTATATCTGATATATGTGGTATGTTTACTGGCACTAAGATTTAAAAGGTTGCCATTATCATAACAAGTAATCGTAATCCATCTAGAACTACTATCATATTGTTTGGCGTTAATCATTATATATCTTTTATCATGAAAATCTACATTTATATTTGTAGTGGTTTGCAAAGCCATCTTTAATCACCACCTTAATCTTTGTATCCACGAATATCTTCTATGAAAGAATGATTTTTCATATGTTGCTCATATGATTCCCTAATAATACGAATAGCAATGTCAACTTCACCATTGGTCAATTCGTGGTCTTCAAGGAATTTTTCGTATTTATTATATACCTTAAATATTCTATTAAATTCTTCTTTTGATACAACAGAGCACTCATCTACAACTTTTTCAGCAAAATCAATAATTCTATCTCTGCTACTCTGCACAAACATTTCTTCTGTCATTTTCGTACAGTCTTTCAATGCTTGAGTAACATTGGTAAGATTTTTACTAATATCCCCGATTTCCCCAATCGAGTTGTCATATACTGTAGCTCTGTCATTTACCCATTGCATCCAACTATCACGCTTCGCAATGTTGTCGGCTGAATAATGCACATTAACATCGCTAAGAAGTTTTTTAGCATCTTTGAGAAGTTGTCTAACTTCTTTTAATGTTTGTGTTGCTTCATTTTTTTCTTCTTTTTTTCTTTTGAAGTATTTTCTTATTTTCACAAATTCAGGCACAACCTTTCCTTTAAATTCTAATAGTTCTCCAATAATTTGCATAATAAGAAAAGCGCCAACTATTGCAACCACTATTTTAGCTGGTATATTTAAGTATTCGATATATTCTAGCATAATATATTGTCACCAACTCTTCCGTTATCATTTATTTTTTTTTACATAATATCTCATCTCCAGATAATACAACTTTTATATATTATTATTTATTCCTCTTCTAATTTCATCTGTTTTACGGCAGATTCTACTAAAATCTCAATCTGTTGTTCTGTGATTACAATCTTTTTCTTGTTAAACATATCGTTTAAAAACTTAACAACATATTGTTTTTTATCTGCACCACATCCAGATTCAACCCAAAGCATTTCAGCAGCCCTAACAGCAATATTTGCCCAATTTTCATATTTAGCAAGTTTTTCAGCGCCAATTTTCTCCTTAATAAAAGGAATTACAAAACCAGTAATAATCGCACCAAGAACAGGAATAAGCGCTAAACAAATCTGAAATAATCTTTCGTCCATATTATTTTCTCCAATCTTAATCAACAGTTTGAATTTCAATAGATGAAGTAGCTTCATCCATAGCATCGTCTACAGATGAATTCAAACTATCCATAGCTTCTTGTTCAAGTTCCTCAAAAGGGCTATCTTCTTCTATATCAGAAATATCCTCTTCTGTATATTCGTATCTAGCTTTTAACTCAAACATCTTTTCATTGTATTTATATTTTTCTTCAGATATAATTCTATATATATCGGCTCTAATTTTCGCAACCTTTTCAGCCTGAGAGTTTTTAAGATACCAAACAACAGCAGTGGCACATAATGCACCACTGCTTGTTATAATAATTCCGTATACACTCAAATCGTAAACGGTTGAAATATCCATGCAAAAACATCTTACTATACAACCACAAAATATAATGATAGATATAAGAGTAATTATTTTTGAATATTGAAAATTCTTGTTATTCATATAAATTTACTCCTATCACTCTGCATCATCTTGTTCTTGTTCTTGTTTCTGATTATTCATAACATATTCTTGTACAGACTGCATATACATAGCCATTTCATTCTCATACTGCTTCTGAAGAGAGTTTTTAACATCCATATATATATCTTTTAAAATTGGCTCAATAACATATAAAGGCAAATTACATGTATTGATATCCTCAACCAATTTTTCAATAAATTCTTGTCTAATAATCATAATAGGCTTTTCAATCATTCCATTCATTTTTTCACCGTATTCGATTCGTTTATGATAATTGCTCTATTTTTTTCTCTAACGAATCTAACCTTTCTTTTAAAATTTTATTTTCTAATTGTAATTTTTGAATCATATGAGTATTCAAAGCAATGAATTCCGTATATCTTAAAGAATATACATATTCAGGATTTCCATCCTTGTCCATTACAATCTTACCATCATCATCATGTTTTACATCTTTACAAAATCCAGCAAAATCCTTTGAAGTTAATCCAGCCTCATAAATAGCATCTTCTACTTCTTGTGATATAAACCCGTAATGAAATCTATCATAAGAGCTATCTATAAATTTAAATGTTACTGGCGACAATAAATCGAACAACCGTTCTTGCTCTTCTCCCATCTTCGATATGTTTTTTTTACAATTTCTATCAGAAGAGTGTATGCCGCCACTTTTAACATATAAAACATCCCAACTATTACCTGCCGTACCAATGTTGCCAAGGTTGTCGCTACTTGGTCTAATTGTGATATCTTCCCAACCTGCAACACCAGACCTTCCAATGTAAATACTGCCCTTTGAAACTTCATTCCCGTTTGTATCAAGATATGATGCATCAATTACAACCTGATTGTTTGTTAGTTTTGATTTGCCAGCGCTTAAAGATGTAAATGTTCCAGATACAGCACTTAAAGTTCCTTTAAAAGTGCCATCTGCTGCGTTTAATGTTCCACCAAACGTTGAATCTCCAGTAATAGTTGCCTTAGTAGCTTTAAAACTGCCATCTCCATTAACTATAAATGGGTATCTGTTAATTCCAGAAGAATAATTGTCATCAGTAATATAAAAAACTCCGTTTGTTACAGTAGATGGCACAGCTCTTAATGTAACGGTATATTTTCCTCTTGTATGAGTAAGAGAACCAGAAATAGATAAGCTTCCAGCAATTTCTCCACTTTTTGTAGTCATTTTACCATCAGAAGTTACCGTGAATTTTCCGTCACCGATATTAATACTTCCACCGCTTAAAGCTTTACCGCTTATAGTTGTACCAGTAATGTTTTCGGCAGCAACTTTGTCAGCAGTTATTTTTAATGCGTTAACATACGATGTAGTAACAGTATCTTTTGTAATTTGTGTAACTTGTGTGGCTGTTTGATATCCTTGGCTAGTTACATATGTTTTTGTAGCAACGCCATCCTTATCAGTTACTTGAGACCATGAGATGCTTGCATTTTCTCCCATTTTAATCTCGTTGCCAACTGATAAATTCAATGTCTTAATAAATGGAGCCGTAACAGTATCTTTTGTAATTTGAGTAACTTGAATGCCGTTTTTGTAATCCGCATCATTTTCAAATTCTGATACTTTTGTTGGTGCGTCGCCTATGTCAGACCAAGTTAAATTAACTCCATTAAGAGCTACATTGTTTTTTCCATCATATTTAATTTTCCCGCCAGCCCAAGAAAAACTTCCATCATTTAAGTTCATATATGTTCCAGTAGTAGGAGTATAATTCTGAGAGAAAATTTCGCCACCAATTATCTGCGAACCATTAATATAACCAGCAGCTACAAACTTTGCAGAAAGACCATAATCTGTGGATTTTTGCTTAACTTTATCAGAATCATAATATTCATAATCATGTTTGCCCAATGCGGCAGAAACAGTTTCCCAATTATCTGTTGTATATGCCATTATATTATGCGTCAATCTAAATTGCTCAGGAGAATAATCTTCTGAAATATCATTATATGAACGACATAACAAACCATTTTTATTCAAAGAAACTTCTTCATCATTATTGTTCATTATTCTAACGAGTGCAGAATTCAATCCATTTTCAAGCCAATTATTAATTGCTTCTTTTGCGTCATCGCCTTGCTTGGCTTGCCTTTGAACATAATCATAAGAAGTAGCCATAGAAGATGCTTGCGACAAGATGTTTTCTACATCGGTAATTCCGTTTTTAACTTTTGTTATATCAGAAAACTCAACACTTATATTATCAAAGCTACCAAAATTAATACCATATTCTATCAGTCTGAGTTTGTATATATCGTCATTAACCTCAACTCTAATCCAATTGCCAAGTTCAAAAGACTTAACGAGTGGTTTAAATTTTTCTATAGCTAATAAATTATTTAAGCTCGTTGAAATTGAACATTGTAGTTCAGAAGATTTATATATTTCATTTTCAGCAACTTCAATAAACTCAAATGCTTTATCAAATAATTCTGCGTTATTTAAGCCATCCGAAATATAATTGCTATTAGAATATGTATCTTCTCTGCGATAACTGCAAAATTCCAACCATAAATCCGTTCCTAAATATTTTTCAAAATTAAGAGCGTCTTGAATTGCATTCTTACAGTCTTCGATATAAGATTGAACACCTTTTGTTTTTAATTTTGGATTATCCTCATCGGTATTATCCAACACACCCTCTATTACGGCAATCTCGCTTTCTCTAAGTTTGATTTCTTTTGTGATAGCAGTAGATTTATCATAATAAGGTTTATATAGACCGTTATATAAATCGGGTTTTTCTTTCTTATTACCAGCATCTTGGTCTATTAAAATATTTAAACAAGCATCACACGCATCATAAAAACTCCTCAAAGGATTCAAAGCATATTTCTTTAATTCATCACAGAAGTCATCATAATCTTTTTTGAACAATCCAGTGATACTATAATCTTCTGCTTCTTCCTTATTTAATGCTTTATCTATTTTCTGCTTTATAAATGTTTCGTTATCGTTGTTGATTGTTATGCTAATATTATTGCTAGTTGCAGTATCTTCTTCATCTGAATAATTAGTAACCGTAAAGCTGCCTGTCCAAGTTTTATATTCTTTTCCGTTTCCGTCTTTTAAAACTCCAGAAATTTCAGAAGTTTTTACCTCTACCTTATATGTAGACTTAACCAAAATCTTCGCCATAGACAATGCTGCACTATTAGCAGTAGATAAAGATATACTACTTACTTTTTCTGTACTTACAGCAACAGGAGAGAGGGCAGACCTTGTTAATAAATCAGCTTGTTTTTTTGCATCTGTATCACTCATCTCAATGCTAGGCATGAGACCAGATTTTAAATATATAGCAAAATCAATCGTATTATAATAAGCATTCATCAAACTAGCATACCCTTTAATTGGAGTAAAGATTGATTGTAAATCGCCATTATATGCAGAATACTTTGTTATAAGCGTATTGTACTTGTTTAATAAAGTTGCATCTATATTAGATGTATAATTATCATAATAATCCCTATATATATTATTATAAGAATTAATTTTTTCACGCAATTCTTCCGACATATCTTCTTTCATTACATCTGAAAAACGCCAAATATAATCGCTTCCATTAGGATTACAATTTCTAACAGTAGCAGTCATTAAATCATCGCCAGCTTCAAGCTTAAAACAATTTTTGACAGAATCTGTATCGGTAGTAAATTGTATACCTTCTGATGCAAGTTCATCGGAAGTAACAAAAATCAACGTGTCTTTACCATATCCATATTTAATATTGGTGCTGCCACACTTAGGGCAAACATCAGTAAACTCCCCACGATGTTTACAACTCGAATTAAGACAATTCTGTTGCAAGTCATATACAGATATGGTTCTTTGAATTTTTCCATTTTCATCAGAATTAGAATTATATATAAACAAACATCCTATTTCTTCAGATATTTCTTTAAATGCATCACAAATAGATTTTCCATCAAAAGAAAAACTTCTTTGGATTTTTGCAATTGTAGAATCCACATGGATGATAGAATAATGGGGAGCCTTATCCTTTAATAATCTATGTAATATTGAAGCATCTTTGTTATTATCATCATATAAAATACTTATTTTATAATCGTCTCGCTCAATATCTTTTTCCGTATTAATCTCAATATTATACAACATAATTTGAGATAATTCTGCTTGACCCAACTGAGTGCAAAATACCGTCTTAACGGTTTCTGTCTCTTCATCAAGCTCGACTTTTATTTCAAACCACATATCCCATTCTTTACAATATACAAGTTTAAAATCAACAACATTATCCCATAAATGTACAATCTCATTATCAATATACTTATTTAATGTAAAGCTGAATTCTGAAGCATCATTTAACTTATCACTCAAATCAATGCTATCAGGATTAACATTTAACTGCCCTAATTTATTGCCATTGCGATTAGCCAAAATTATAGTTGGTGGTTCAAAATTACAAGCTGTATCAAATTTAATGTTTATAGCCATAATTTCACCACCTTATAAACCAACTTTTACAATAGGGGAGTACTTTATTTTCATTGTACAAGGAATAGATATTGTCAAATCATTTCTACTATCATTATATGTATTTGCAATTCTAAAGAAATTCCAATTAAAATCATTTTGTATATTATGAGAGGGGATAGAAGACTGAATAACGGGATATTCCATAATAATAATTTCGCCAGCAATACAATTCTTAATAGTTGTATTTCTGTCTTCTATTGAATTGTATATATTTAAATCTCCGTCTTCATCAATTGTAATTTCGGTATATGGATAAATATGACCTTCCTCATAAGATGTATCATTTATAGAGTGCTTTTCATTTTGCTTCGTGTTTTTTATAATAATCGTTTTAGGCTCTTTCAAAGCAAAAGGTCTATTGGTTATAACTTCAAGTTCTAAACCATATAATCTTCCATCAACTTCGACTCTGCTTATATTAAAACTTGCTTCATAATATAAATCAATATATTCTTCAGAAAGTGGTTTAAATTTTAAAAATTTCTTGCGATTGAGCCATTTTGTAAGCTCACGAAGTTCTGTTGATGAAATTTCCATAACATCACCATAACAAGAATTTTTGCATATCTGAATTGTTGTTTCCAAACAATCTTCATATTTCACACTTGTTAATTGATGCTTTGCTCCATCTAAAGTGGACACTGTATTAAAAGTAATTGTTGCGCCATTTGAAACTGTATCTAAACCTTTAGAATCAAAACTACAAATCATCATCCCAAATTGGCTGAGGGAGCGTCCATCATATATAAAATCATAAGCTTTCAATTTTTTCACCTCAATTCACAATTTGTGTTTATTACTTTATTAAAAACCGAATCAATTTCCATCTACCTTTGTAGACTTCTTGATTCATAATTTTTCTCATATCTTTAAGTTCTTTAATCAACCTTTTATATTCATCTTTATACTTCTTGGAATCAGCAACATTTTGTTCTAATTCTTTTCTTAAAAGGTCTACAGATTTAATTATTTCATCTTTTTCTTTGCATTTTAATTTAAGTTTTTCAACTTCAAGTTTTAAAGATTCAATTTGTTCCGATTGTCTCGTTACAATCTTTTGCTGAAAATCAAGTCTTTTTTTATAGTTTTTTTCATTCATTTTTTTACCTCAATTAGAAAGAGGGGATAGAATAATATCTATCCGCCTCTTGTAATTTAATTATCTTATGGCTTTGTTTTTAGCCAACGAACTTTTGCCAGCAATCTGGTCTATAGTCATAGAAAGAATAAGCTTTTCGAACTTCGGGTCTCTCTGCATTTCCGTTAACAATTCGTTATAATTCTTAACATTTGGCAAATTGAATACAACCTTATCAAAGTTCTGCGTACAGTTACTATGAACATTAGCGTTATTAGGAACACTAGAAGCATCCAGCTTAAGATTATTCTTAATAAATTCAGCAGGAGAATTAGCCATATTCCAAATATTATTACTTGCAGCAGAAGTTAAAACACTATCACCTTTAGCAATAGGAGTAAGAATTGCGCCGTCAGAAGGTCTAACAATGAATTCTTGACCATTTTCCTGAGTCCAAGCAAGTTCATTTTTAGGCAAATTATAAGCGCCTTTTGCATATCCATTTTTCTTCATCCAAGCAATCATATTGAGATTTTGCTTGCTGGTTCCACTATATTTATCGCCATATCCCATAGCCTTATAATATTTTTCTCTAGCAGAAAAAGAAGAATCATAATCATGATATTTAAGTCTATCTACAATACTCTTATTTATATCAAGTTTGTTTTTAGGATAAGAACTCTTCTTATAAATAAAGAAGTTCGCCTTATTATCGTCCTTATTATCATTCTTATTATCATCTTTATTGTCTTTGCCGTTACCGCCCTTACCAGCATTCGAATTGTTTGTTTTAACTGGGTCTTCTTTAGAAGACGGATTGGTTTTCGACTCATTTGTATCTTGTACTGCATCCTTATTTAAATCAGCAACCATTTTTGCAACATCTGCTTTTATATTGCCAAGCACAGTATTCGTAGTAGTTTGATTATTCTGGAAATTATTTCCGTATGTCGTCAATACAGATTTAGCATTTCCTTCTCCAACACTCCAAATATTATTCATTGCATTAGACAATGTTGTTCCAACACTAGTAGCCTCTGTATTTAAGATACTCTTAATAGAACCATTTTCACTAACAGCGTTCGTAATTGCTGTTGCGATAGCACCATCAGCACCCAACGCACTCGTAACAGTACCGTCAGCACCCATAGCAGCATTGATTCCATCGACAACCTGACTAAGTAAATCATCTACATTATCAAGTCTCTGATTCAAGATAAGTTCGTATTCTGTATATAAGTTATCCAATAAAGCTTCTTGGTCTGAAATGTATTTATCATACTCTGTTTCTTGCAACTCAGTTTTTGCTTCTTCAAGAGAAACTTTTAATTCTTGCAATTTAGCTTTTGATTCCTCGGAATCATCTCCGCTATAAGCAGCCATCTGTTTTTCAAGAGAAGCAATTTCCTTTGTTTGTTCTAAAACATTTTTCTGATAATCATACAAATCTTTTGCAGAATCCATAGCTTCATTGTATTTATCAATCCGTTCCTGAAGAGCATCAAGCTCAAGTTCAATACCCTCTTCTACAAGGTCTCTAATAGCCTGTTTTTCATCTTCAGCAGCAAGAATGGATTCTCTTTGCAATTCAATAAGTTCGTTTCTACGGTTAATAAGTTCTTGGTCGTATGGGTCTTTTGCTATCTGTTTGTTAAGTCTGGCAACTTCCGCTCCATATTCGTCAGCCTGATACATATGAGTGTTGTAATTCTGACCATGTAAAGCCATAGTTGCAGCACCTTGACCAGTCAATTTACCATTTTCGTCATAAAGCTTATCATTGCTCATTAATTCAATTAAGAAATCTGCTTCAGAAGTTACATTCGATATACGTTCTTGAACGAGGTCAAATATAGACCAATCTATTTCCCTCATAGCATTATCGTATTCGAGAAGAGCAGTTGTACCTTCTTCAATAGCCTCGGTAACACCATCGATTTCAGAACACATATTATACCAATCTTCTGAATACTTCTTAATTGCTCCACTAGCTACCGCTTCGTCTCTTGCAGCAATTAAAGCGGATTGCTCTTTTTTTAATTGAGAGATATTAGATTTTTCATTGCTAATTAATTCTTTGTAATATTCTTTACTTACAATATGACCACGTTCTTCTGCCTGAGATATATACTCATTAAGCATTGATTCTGTATGCTCATAGCCTTGTAATATACCGTCATATTTAGAAACAACATTATCAAAGAGTTCATTATATTTATCAGCTTCTGTATCTTGAAGGTCTAATACCGCATCTTTACACGCAAGTGCTTTTTCATACCATTCCTGATAAGACTTAATCTTTTCAGCAAGGTCTTCGTCTTCAATAGTTTCTATGTCAACTTCGCCGTTTTGAACTTTCTTTTTCCATTCGCTAGACAAACCGACAGAATTAGCTTCTTCTATATATCTAGTATAAGCTTGTTCTTGTAATTGTATTTCATCATTAATTAACGAAATTTCATCTCTAAGATTCGTGTTTCTAGTCGACCAAGACCTCCAAGTTGCACTAGCCTTTTTATCAAGCCTGTCAATAGCCCTCTCCATGCGAGATATTGCAACTTCAACCCAATCAAATGTTTCCTCGAATTCATCTTTAGTATCTTTTGAAGAATTTTTATTTGACGGCTTATTAGATTTATCAGAATCTTTTTTAGAATTTACTGCATCTTTTACAGTGTCTCTAGTTGGATTTCCGCCTTTAGACCCACTGCTGCTAGATTTCTCGGCTTCCTTAATACCTTCTTTGGTACCTTCTTTTACAGCATCTTTTATGCTACCAGAAGTGCCACCAATAGCTCCGCTACCATTGAACGCCAATCCGCCTACAAAGGCGTTTCCATCAGCAAATGTTTTACCACGACCATTACCTGAAGTCACCTTACCATTAGCAAAAAGTTCTTCTGTTTGTCTGTGATTGAAAATAATGTCGCCCTTCTTATACTGGAAGAATTCAGCTCCATTCTCTCCAATAGTATACCATCTGCCATCTCTTACAAGAATCTCTGTACCAAGTTCTCCGCCAAGAGCATTTCCGTCTCTCTTAGTTCCCCAGTTTCCTTGACTAAATGCTCTTCCAGATTCGCTTACAGTTCCTTTTGCAAAAGCAGAACCATTAGCACCAGCGGTACCATCAGCACCAGCAGGATTCCAAGTAATATAGCCTTTTCCGAAGAATGTAGTAGTAAGGTTTTCTGTATTGTCATCCCACTTTACAGTTCCACTTGCTTCATGAGCCTGATTTATCCACGTAGTTACTGCTTCAATGTTATTATCCCAAATTACAGTACCATTTGTTTCATGCTCAGCAGCCATATACTCGTCGATTAAAGTCTTGTCTAATCCAAGACTAATCATGGCATCATTGCTTATGTTTGATATAGCAGTATTAACAGTCGCCAAATGTTCTTGGTTTATTTCTACGCCAGCACTAATATTGGCTTGTATCCCGTTTATTGCCGTCTGAACTTCTTCAGTATCAAGTCCAAGACCAGCTTTGACCTCTGGATTAAGACCATTTATATAATCCAAAGCAGATTTAATATCGGTCTCTACTTCTGATGTATCTGCGCCAATTGCAGTTTCAAGTTCGAATGTATTTAAGTTACCCTTTAACTCTTGAATCTTTTTTATAGTCAGCTCAATACCCTCTGTTGCATTTGATGTATCAACATGCAGTATAGCAGATTTATCAAGCAATTGTTTCTGATAAATAAGGGCAGCAATCATGTCTTGAGCTTTTCTATAATCTTCTTCGCTAACACCAACCTTTAATGTACCATCTTCATTTTTAAGATTGCCAAGCATCAATTGCGCTTCGCCAATTTGCTCATTAAGGTTATCGATATCAGTAGAATCAAAATCGAATGTATAAGTTGTTGCAGACAACTCTTTCATTCTATCATTAGCTTGTTCTGCTTCTGTTTTTAAATTTGCTAAATCGGTGTATTCGCCCTCAATGTTTACAACAAATCCAGCGTCCTCAGCAGTTTTTAGCAATATCTGAACAAGCTCTTCGCTTATTCCAAGAATAGAAGCTATAGCCGCATCTCCAGTTTTTCCATCATGCTCAAAACCTTCAAAATTAAAATGATACGAACCATTCTCGTCAATCCAAGCATGTGTCTCACCAGCTACAGATTTAACAGTGTCAAAGAAATTAAACACGCCATCTGATGTTGAATTTCCATCATCGTCTTCTGTAAAGAAATCCCAAACACTATATTTAGAACCCTCAATAGTTTTATCGAGTTCTTTATATGCGGCAATTTGGTCTTCAATTGGTGATGTACTTAATTCTTTTCCAGAAAGAAGTTCAAGATATTCCACGGCTGCATCATCAAGCCAACCACGAGACATCTCGTCTTCGATATCTTTTCTTCCAGAAATAATAGATTCATATTGGTCTCTATCTTGACCTGCTTCTTGAGCACTTTGCCATTCATTATAAGCAGAAGTTAAACCCTCATATTGCGCAGCTAAAGTAGCAGTATCATTTATTTGGTCTAAAATGCTATCTCTTTGTGCATACAAATCTGCCCTCTCAGAAGCATCACTACAATTATCTATTTCTGTAGTCAATTCATTATATTCTTCTGTGAGTTTAGAAAGCGTTTCATCCAAATCTTGTTTGTTTAACTTCTTATATTCATTTTCAAGTCTTGCTGCCTCTGTAGAATTTAATCTTATGCCATTTGCAGTTTCTTCAAATAACTTTGCTGCATTGAATGTATCTAAATCTTCGTATCTAGATTTCAAATCATCAATAGACTTTGCTGTAAGACCAGTAGCAGACTTGGATTCTGCTAAAGCAGTATTGAGAGCTTCTATACCAGCTGTTTCAACTTCAAGATTTAAATCAAGGATTAAACCCCGAATTGCCATCTCTCTATTTATAGCATCCTGAATATCTTGGATAGTTTCTTTTGCGCCGTTATTCGACAGCTTTGTAATAACATCGACGGCAACTGAAAGTTCATCAGAAGACAAACTATTAAGAAATTCCTCTGCCGCAGTAGCATTTATATAAGGGTCAAAATCATAATTTGTATGGTCTGCGAGGCGATTTCGTAATGCGTCATATTCTTTTGTAACTTCATCAGTATTTAAGGATAATTTAAGTTGGTTTTCGATTTCTTCATCTAAACCAAGTCCGTCAATCATACCACTAGCTTCTTGAAGCCCTTTGACATATTCACCATATGAAATATCGCCACCATTAAACTGGGTTTTTAAATCAAATGCTGTTTCAAATTTAGTCAAATTTTCAGGACTAAGTCTGTTAAACTTATCTAACATATTGTTAAGATAGCTTGTTAATGCATCATATTTTTCTTCGTCTGTTTTATACTTTTCTTCGTCAAGGAATTGTGCATAAAAATCAGTATCAAAGCCAGATGCAACCTTATTTATAATGTTCTGCATTCTATCGCTCATATGCGAATAATCGGTTATATTATCGTCTCCGCCTAAAAATGCAGTACTAAAATAAGCTTCAGTTACGCTACCCAAATCTTCTGCATAAGCATTAAGGTCTTTTGAGGCTTCATCGAGAACAGATTTTACTTCTTTTTTCTCTTCTTCTATCGCTCTTATAATATGTTCTTTATAATTTTCATGACCCTTTTCACCATCAAAAAGCACATTCCTTTTAAGACCATATTCGCCCAATACATCAGAAATTCGTTTTACCTCTTCATATGACAATTTATCAAGAGCGTCTTGTAAATCTCCGTTTTCTGGATTCATAAGATTTTTAAGTTCTTCTAAATGGTCAAGGTCATAATGTTTTACATACTCAGACACATCGCCGTTGTCTTTCAATACTTCTTCTTGATGATATGCAGACGATTTCTCTAAATCATTTTTAAAATCCTTAAAAATATCTGCGCCAGACTTAAGAACTTCATTATTTTGTTCTTTAATTAAATTATGATATTCTTCTCTAAGTTTTTTGACGCTTCCAGCACATCCAAGTATTGCATCTCCTTGGTCGTTATAACCAGATACAAGATTAGGTATTTGTTCTGCTATTGTATTTACAATATTTTGATATTCAGAGTACTCATCAGCAGTTAAAGATACATTTTTTCCAAAGGTATCAACGCCCTTAGATAATTCTCCGTATTTAGAGATTAAAGAGTCTTCATTAGAAGTATCGTAATCTTTTTTTACTTTTGTAAGTGCGTTGTGTTGTTCTTTGTATTTAGTAGTAACTTCTTCTACTGTTTCAGCAAGTTCTTTAGCTCTCTTATTTTCAATTGCGGTTCTTATAGACAATGCCGCTATTATTGCTACGACAGCAGCGATAGCTGGATGCGCAGCCACAAGACTGCCTAGTTTGCCAACTAATCCCTTAAGTCCAGCACCAAGACCTTTAATTTTACCTCCGAGTTTAGAGAAAGCACCACCAAGCACACCAGTGCCTTTTGCTGCATCTACGGTAGCGTCTGCGAGGTCAGAAGTTGTTTCTGCGGTTTGAGCAACTGTAGTTGCGGTAGTTTTTATGGTTTCGTTTTGTTCGCCTTCAGCGGCAGCATCACTACCCTTTTTGTCCGCAAGGTCGGAAACCAATCCATCCATATCTGATTTTTTTTCTGCGTCTTGAGCAACTATGGTTCCTGTGGTTTTCTTAGTTTCGTTTTGTTCGCCTTCAGCGGCAGCATCACTACCCTTTTTGTCCGCAAGGTCGGAAGTTGTACCAGCCACATTAGCTTTTGTTTCTGCTGTTTCAGCAGCAGCGCTTTTTGCTGTTGCAGCAGCTTCCGTTTCTTCTGACGCAGTATTCCGTTCATTTGCCGCAGTAGCTTCGTCAGTAGCCTTTGCACCATCTCTAATTACATCGGTAAGATGTTCTACCGCATTTGCTACATCCGTAATTGATTTTTTATCTTTTGTAAAATGATTAAAAAGACCCTTTCCAAGAGCGCCTAATCCAATTACGGTTGGCAATGCTCCAAATGTGTCTACTAATTTGGTCAGAACATCTACAAATCCAGTAACCAAACCAATAGTCTTTTTAAGAAAATCAGATTTTAAAAACGCTTGAGATAAACCTTGCCATGCGGCTTTAAGTTTATTAAGCTGTGCCTCAAGAGACTTTTGCCACTTAGCGTGTTCTGACATAGCAGAACCAGAAGAATTAAGAGAAGTTTCAAGTGCATCTCTAGCAATATCAAAATTTGACATAAGAGAAGAGAATACGTTACCTTGATGCTTGCCAGCTACAAGTTCTATTATTGTAGCTTGAGATATATCAGATAAGTCTTTCCATTTTTTAGAAAGCTCATCCATTATTTGATATGTACTCTTAAAAGTATTATTATCCAGCATTATGTCTACGCCAGATAATGCCATTATTTCTTGTCTAAGTGAAGCTGTGGATTCAGCCATTCCCTCGGTTGACTCACCAGCTTCTTCCAACTCTGTTTTAGCTCCACGAATTCTCATGGACATGGTCTTAAAGGCATTACCGACTTTATCGGGATTTTGAGCGACTGTATTTGCAGCTGTAATCATAGCGATAGTTTCATCTAATGTATTATTAGCAGCAGCCATTGATGAAGCAGACCTTTGCAATGCTTCACCAATACCGCCAGAACTAATAGCGAAATTATTTGAAACTTCGTTCATTTTATCTACGATACTCATGGCAAAATCGCTATCGCTCATGCCATTCATTTCGCTTTTGAATGCGGCTAATGTAGAAACTAAACTTTGTGTAGCGTCTTCGACACCCTCAATTTCGTCACCAACAACCGCATAAATATTTGCAACTTCAGCAAGTTTTTGAGAATCTTTAAAACCATAACCAAGTCTTGCAAAATCACCAGTAGAACTTATAAGTCCATCGACTGTAGTACCAAGCTCTTTAGCCTTTGAAGCAGCATTTGTCAAAAACTCGTTATAAGAAGCGTCTGTTTCATTAGTAACCTTTTTAAGTTCTGTCATAGCAGAGTCAATTAATTTGACTTGCTCAAACATATTTCTCATTGCTTGGGTAGCATACATAATAAGAGAAGCGACAGATAAATAGGATGAATATTTAGAAAACTGAGTTTTAAGTCTGTCTCCAAATGTCTGCATCTTCTTGCCAGCAGCTTCAGCTTCTTTATCAACCTGTTTAAGTTCTCTTTCAAGATGGTCTAATGTGGTTCTATCGCAATTTTCTGCTTGTCTTCTTAAATCTTGTAATCTAGAACCAAATTGTTTTGCAGCAGCAGAATTTTTTGTTAACCAAGCATCAATTTTAGATTGAAACGCAATTCTATCATCTTCTAATTTCTTGTCTTCCGCATCAGCCTTCTCTGCTCTAGTGTTAATGTCTAATTGGTTTTTAACAGATTTTAGAGCTCTTTCATAATCTTGATAATATTTGATTGCACTTTCAACATCTCCGTCCTTTAAAGCCGCTTCCATTCTTTCAATTGCAGAAGTTACATCATTCATGGCAGCTTCAATTTCTGGAGGCTGTTCTTTCAATCTATCAATTTTAGTTTTTATATTATCTATTTGATTAGCAAATGTATGGTCATTTAGTTTTATTTCGATTTTCTTTGCTAATGCAGTTTTTGCATCTGCAATTTTGGCTTTTAATTCCGCCAATTCTCTTTCAGCTCTATCAGAAGACATTGCCAATTTATCCATCTGAGAAGTAGATAGATTGCCATTTAGCTTTTTATACAAATCATTATAATCTGCTTCAAGCTCTTTTAATGAAGTGGATAATATATCAAGTTGTTCTGTATTTACTTTTGGGTCAAGACCTTCAATTTTCTTTTTTATACTATCAATTTCAGTCTTTAACTTTTCTAATTTTCCAAAATCAACATCTATTACCTTTTGATTATTTCCGCTAATTTTAAGTTGATTTTCTATTGTTTCTAAAATCTTAAGATATCTTTCGTATGCTTTGATAGCCTTATCAATATCACCACTAGCCAAAGCGTTTGTCATTTGGGTTTTATTAGACTTAAGCTGTGTAATATTATTCTTTAATTCTTTAGAAACATTTCCAAAATTCCTTGTCTTAGATTCAATATTTGATATATCTTTTTCGAAATCTTTTGTATCAATCTTAAATTTTATTTCTTCTGATAAATTATTTTTAAGATTGTTTTTTGCATCTAAAATCTTGGATTTAATAGAGCTAACTTTATTACTTGTGTTTGCAATATCTTGTTCTAATCTTTCAATTTGACTCGAACTAAGATTCTTTTCTGTTATACCAAATAAGTCATTATACTCTTTTTTAAGTTTGTTTAATTGATTTATCAGAGTATCAATCTCTTGTTTATTTTTATTTGCATCAAGACCAGCTATTTTTATATCAAGTTTGCCAATTTCTTTGCCAAGAGACTTTAACTTTTTAAACGCATTTTCTGTTTCTTTGAAATCTTGCGAAATTGTAGTTCCTAAATTGGTAATATTCTTACCAGAACTATCAACTTCTTTCATTACTGTAACAGCTCGTTCAAATTGGTCGATACCCTTTACAGTAAGTGTTACCGTATTGTCTTCATTAAGACGACTAGTAACATTTCTTACAGATATTCCAAGATTCTTAAAATCTTTAGTTATAACATCTATTGAACCGCCACTAAATCCAACATCACCGAGAACCTTTTTCAAATTCTCTACTTGATTAGTTGTAGCCTTTACCGCAACATCAATTTCTCTAAATTGTTGTCCAGTATTAGACGGTATATTGCCGCCACTACCACTACCACTAGTTTGTTTTCCAGAACCAGTGTTTGCATTAGGAAATTGAATTACTATCTTGCCAAACTTTTGAAAATCAGCCCTAAGCTTTTCAATTTCTGCCTTGGCATTTTCCATATCAAGTTCAACACCAAGCTTAATCGGGGTATCCGCCTTAAAGTTCAATATATCTGTATTGATACTATCTTTGTCAAGTTCGGCTCCAACTTTAACCTTTGTCTTAGGTTCAATCTTATCTATTTGTTCTTTAAGACCTTCTGGTTTAAGCTTTATGCCAACTTTAAGTTTAGTTCGTGTATTAAAACTCTTAATCTCTTCATTAATGCTTTCACGATTTAATTTTACATTAACTTGGATAGGAGTTTGCACGTTTTGCTTTCCTGTCTTTTTATCAACATCAGCGTCATTTGCTATTACGTTTACTCTAATAGTGGGAGACTTTGCTTGATGTTCTGCTATTGCTGCATCAATAGCAGAGTCGTCTAATATTGCTTTTACGGTAATTGGAGTTTGAGGTTTAGCACTTTTAATTTGTTGTCTGATTGTTTTAATATCTTCAGGGTCTAATTTGGCATTTACTGGAATAGGCTCTGTCGATATAGCTCCATTAGCACCGTCTTCGATTGGTTTTAATTTTACAGGAATTGTTACAGGGTTTTTTGTATAATCATCAACAAAATTACTAATTGCTTCTGGACTTAACTCGGCAGGAATCTTAATCGGAACCTTTGTTAACTGAGCACTAAATCCAGATGATGCGGGTAATAATTTAGCTTGAACATTAACTGGCTTTTTTTCGTATTTTTTAACTTCGGCATCAATATCAGTAGAGCCTAACTTTAAGTCTACTTTAATAGGAGTGCTTGGTTCATAATCTCTTATTTCTTTTGCAATAGCACCCTTTTTCAACGACGCTTTAAGATAAATAGTATTTTTTGGACTAAAGCCCTTTATCTGCTCATTGATTTCGCCCTTGTTTAATTTTGCACTAAGCTTAATTGGTTTTGCTTTATAATTTTTAATTACTTCATCAATATTGCTTTTATTTAACTTGGCAACAAGTTTGATTGGTTTTGGCGTATATTCGCTTATTTGTTTTGCAATATTGCTTTTATCTATTTTTGTTCCAATCGTAATAGAACTCTTTGTTTTATAATTTTTTATCTGGTCATTTATATTACTATTATTTAATTTAACTTTGAGTTCAATCGATTTTTTACCATTATAACTTTTAATTGTTTCATTAATACTTTGTGGATTTAATTTTGCATTGAGTTTTATAGGCGTTTTAGGTTTATATCCACTTATCTGTTTTGCAATACCACTAGTATTTAATTTTGCATCAATTTTAACTGGCTTTTTATAACTTGCCAATTTTTTATCGATACCACTCATATCTAATTTAGATTTAAGTTCAATCGATTTCTTTTTATCATATTTGTTAATCCCAGTGTCGATACCTTTAGTATCTAATTCTGTGCCAACTCTAATTCTATAATCAGCCATATATATTCACACTCCTTTCAGGTGCATCATAAAACGCACCATAAAAGGTGCAATAATTTTCAAATTAATTTTTTAAAAATAATTGGGCTTAAAATTAATTTTTAAGCCCAACATTTTGTCGTATATGTAGTTGTTTTTATAATGTTAAAGTCCTTGTTTTTTTAATCCTTGTATAAGTAAATTTTCTATCCCTTGTCTTCTGCCAAGATTTTCCATAGTGTCAGTCCAAATAGCCGTTCCAGATTCATATCTGCCATGCGGAAGCCCATCAGTCATAGCAACGTCAAGAACCTTTTGACCACTCCAAGTAGCCCATCCATACATACCGTGTTCTGATGTATGTTGCAATGGCATAACCCCTTGTTCATAACTTGGGGTATTAAAATATACTTCTGCTTCTGCGCCATTTGCTGTCTTAATAACCCCAGTACGTTCTAATGATTCCGATAAGGCACCAGTTCTTATATATTCTTCAGGTCTAAATTCTGTATAGAATTGATTAAGGCTATCGGCAAATTCATCATGAATTTTTCTTTCTGTATTAGCAACAGCATTAACACACTTTTCTTTTAAAAACTTTTTAAGTTGTGCCTCATTTTTAAAAATCATATATAATCACCTATAGTTTGCAAAATTATTTTTCTTTAACTGCCGCAATCTCCGCTAAATTTTTTTTATGAGTATTACTATCAATATATGCCTTTACAATATTATCAACTGTAAAATCTTCTGTCATTCCAGAAAATTTCTGTATCATATCCATTGCATTATCTAAATCAATTTTATTAATATTGTTTTCGATAGTAGATACCAGATTTGCAAGCGCTTCATTAAGTGGATTAATATGAATACCAGTAATATACTGGACATTCAAATTAACAGCACGAATCAATTCATCAAGTAAACCATCTTCCATGTTTGCCTTAACAATAGATACAACATTTGTTTCTTCTAGAAAATGTTCGATAAGAGAAATAGGATAAATATCGTCTTCGTCATTTTCTTTTACATCAACAAAAGATGTATCTATATTTGTAAACAAATCAATAATGGCAAAATCAAAAATCAAATCTTTGACTATAACATCATATCCCATATCGTCAATAAGATTAGAAACTACAGTTCTAACAAACAACTGTTTTTCATAAGCAGAGAGAGAAGTCTTAAAATTAAAGTCATAAGATTCGTTATTATAAACAAAATTACCAGTCATCATTTCTTTCATATTTTTTCACCTTTCCTTTTAAAGCTATATATTTAATTGTTATAAAGGATAAGCCTCAGCCTGAGACTTTAAAAAACTATCTAAATCCCAACGATAATTTTTTATTAATTTTTCTCCATCAATTTTAATTCCGCCATTAAGTACAATGTCCATTATATTTAACGACTTCTTATTATTTTTGTTTCTGAACTCATTAAAATCTTTTATATTTAAAAAATATAATAATTGTTCGTTATTATCCAGTCTAAAATTCAATAAAAACCCAGCAATACAATTATCGTATTTAGAAGCTTTTGTTAAACCCTCAATCTGATGCCATTGTATATTTGAACTCTTCTTATTTTTTTCTTCTTCTTCACTTATATGGTAACTAAGATATTTTTGAGCAACAGATTTTAATTCTAAACTATAGTTTATTCTATGTAAGCTATCAAACGCCTCGTAATCATATGGATTCTTGTTTGAAAATTTTGTATCATTTCTTTTAGTAAATGATTGAGGCGGGTCTGGAATACGAGTTATTTTCAAGTAAGATGGAGAACTATTTTTTATAATGGATTCAAATTTTTTTCCTTCATTTACCATTATTATCACCGTTATTTTCACGCTGTCTTTCAGCCCATTTTATTTTTGCCCATTCATGGTCTTTTTTCCAAAATACAAAAACCCATTTCATTTGACCGTCTACAAATATATCTACGAGTTCACAACCCCACGAACGATAATATGCAGATTGAATGTAGTTTCTAAAAAAATAACAATCTTCTGCTTCATACATTTTTCCATTTAATTCAGATATCATTTTCATATTCTTTTACCATTTTTTATACCTTCCTTCATATATTTCATACATTAAGCACGATAGTAAAAAAAAGGATATATTGTATAACAAATGTGTGTGAAAATACTAACAATATATCCTTTCGCTTACTATTATTTGACTTGCTAAATAGTCAACAAAAACATCATTCACACACATAAAAATAAGGAAGTGGAATTATTATTCCACTTCTGACTTAAAATTTCTCTTACGAGGTACAAATGCCTTTTCAATAACCTTTTCATCTTCGGCTTTAGTTTTAACAACTTCTGCTTCTACAAAAATTTCAGTTTTTTCAACAGGCTTTGTAATAAGTTTATCTTCTTTAAGAATATTTTTAATAATCTTTTTGATATGCGGTCTAAAATCATTTAAATCGCTTAAATCAATATTCTTTAATTTATTTCTAGCATCATCATTGGTATACACGCCAGTCGAAAGACCATGTACTACTTGATACACTTTATAATGCTCAACAGTATCAGTATGTATCTTCCAAGGATTAGCTCTCATAGAATCCTGACAAGATAAACACATATGGTACTTTCTACCGCAGATTGAGCAAGTAGCATTATTTTCAGCCATTGTATTCTACCTCCGTCAATTTAAATAGGGTAGGGAAGTTATCCCTACCCATATAAGTTTAATATTTATATATTACTCTTCGTCGCCAGCAACGATGATTGTGAACAGGTCGCCATCGTCTTCACAATAGTTCTTCATCATTGTGAATTCGAAAGCATGCTTACCAGTAGAAGTAAGAGCGAGTTCAACCTGCTCAGGATTCAGTTTAGCTCTAGGACAAACAATCTTGCCAGCAAACTTAACATTTTCGTTGCACTTATCTCTGAAGATAGCATAAATAACAACTTCACAAGCTTCGGGGAATTCAGAAGCCTTGTTTACAATGCGAATAGCGTTCTTGTTTTCGAACTGATATTCAACATATACCTTACCAGTTAAACCAGTAGGAACAGTGATTTCCTTACCAGAAATTACGAATTCTGTAGCACTTGCAGCACCACCAGCTACAAACTTAGTAGCAGTCTGACCATTTTCTACAGCATAGATATACTTAACAGAGCTTGTTTCACCATCATCAGTAACTACCTTGATAGGCTCATTCTTCAAAGTAACCTTGCCATTTTCAATGGGAAGAATTTCATAAGTGTAATCTACGATAGATTCGAGACCTTCTGTAACACCAGTAATCTCCTTCTTTGTACCATACTGAGCAGCAGCAAGGTCAAGAGAGATAAGGGAGTTGCTCGCAGAGAATGTAGCCTTCTTAGCACGATAAAGAGTTGTAATCAGAGCACCAATAGCGTCAGTTACTTCTTCGCCTTCAGCTGTACAAGAAAGAGAAGGGTCTTCAAGAGATGTCAATCTAAAAAGAAGTTCTTTTGTGCTGAGGTCGTGAGCAGTAAGGGAACGCACACGGTCAAGCAAAAGTTCATTAAGATTTAATGCCATATTTATTTCCTCCATTATTATAAGTTAGTTGTTTTTTTAATAAATTTCTCCAGCCCAATCAAGTCTAGTTTTATCTATTCCTTTAAGGCTTGCGAATCCAGAATATGCACCTTGTAATAACAATTCTGCATCCTGAATTTTATTAATTCGTTTTATACTATCAAAGAACATGTTTATTTTAGTATTCCAAATAGAATCGCTTCCTAACTGACCAGTTTTTACAGCCAAAGCTGATATAAGAGGTTTCAATACACTCTTATATGGTTTTTTCGACGCAATCAAATAATCTTCTCTTGCATCTTCTATAAAAATCATTTTTGTAGCTTCGTTGCCAGGTATCTCATTGTTTCTTTTAAAACCATGAATTTTTCTGACGGCATCAACAATTCTTGAATATATAAGTCTGTCAATTGTTATATCATGCTCTTTATCGTATAAAATAATTTCATCATTCTTATCCGATTTGTATTCTTTAAAATCGGCAAAATCAATATCTTTTAAGATTAGAGAAAGTGGATTGAATAATAAATCATTCAATTCTTCTTCAGTAATATCTTTCAATTCCTCTTCATATTCTTCTTTATTTTCCATTAATTTTTTATAAATATTCTTTTTACTAGAAAGACTTTTATAAATCAACAACATAAATAATTCATAATCGTCAATTTTTGTATAGTCTATATCAAAATAGTCCCATAACTGCCATTTAAAATCTGCACCTACTCCAGTCAAACAATGAACTGTTTGAAAATACTGTCTTTCTCCAAATTCAATTATTTGGTCTATTGTAGGTTGAGTGACGATTATTTTATCTGTAATATGAATGTCACTTCCTCTATATATTTTTAAATCATCTACATCAAACATTTACATAACCTCTTTAAATTATTCGTCTTCTTCGCACATAGACCAGTTTAAATCTAAACATTGGAAAATTAATTTTCTATATAAATAGTCTGTTTGAGAAGCACCTTCAATATTGCTTACCAACTTTGTTCTTCCAATACCAAATCCATCCTTGCCATTAAACTTATTGTCTATTAACTCAGACAGATAATCGTTACGATTTTGAGTAATTTTTGGTATATTATCTACATGCATATGTTGCTCATGAGAGATTATCCATATTTCTATAGTTGGCTTTACATGAATAATTGAGTTACCATGATAATCGCTATAATAATTCTGAGGTATATGAACCTGTATTGTTATAAATGTTCCTGTTTTGCTTAAAGTGTGTGGGTTTTGATTGTAATTAAAAATATGCGTTCCAATTAATTTTTCTGGTTCATCAGACTTTATCTCACTACTATCAATAGCAGCTATTATTTCTTTGTCTTTTATAAATTCTTTAATGATTCTGTTTTTTGCTTTTCTTATAATAGAGCTATTAGCCATTACAACAATGATTCAATTTCGATAATTAATTCGGCGGGAACGATATTGCTTTCATCATTTTCATCAGAACAAATCAATCTAAATTCCTCATCAATGTACAAATCATCATCAATTCCTATGCTCAAACAATTACCAGATTCCTCTACCTGTAATTTATCTTTGAAATCACAAACTATAGTCCAATGAGGTACCATGCCCGTAATCTCATTTCCTTTATCATCATAGAATTTACCAACAAACGTCTTAGAATCTCCGCCAGATTTAATTATTGTAGTCTCATAGTTAATTACTGCTTTAGAAGACCTACAAGAATATTCTTCAATTGTAGTTCCAGCATCTTTGCTTCCTGCTCTCATATCTATGTAGTCGCATATTCCTAAATCTGGTCTATCAGTATCCGTTTTATTTGATTTATTTGGATACTCATAAACTGTTAATTTTACCAAGCCTTTTTTACCATAATTGTGACTTGTGGTATCATTTTGAGTCACAATAAAAGAAGTTGGATTGTCTGTATTCTTATCAAGATAAAATCTTGTAGGACTACTTAAAACAACTGTATTTTCATCGCTTGGCAATGTAATCATGTGCTGAGAAGAAGCAATTGTAAAATGTGAATTTGATTGTTCGCCTGAGTTATATTGTGTAGAATTCATATCATAACATGGATACTCTAATATAACTCCGTCTTTATTTTGCCATTTCAATATCCAATTGCATAATGTAAATTTCCCCTCATAATGAATATCATCAATATTAAATGCTTCTGTGCAAATCAGATATTCATCTTCTCTGCTATCATAAACAACATCTCCAACAACTATCGGAGTATCGTGAAGCGACTGGAATTTAACGGTAACACCATTGGCAGCAGAAAATCTTCTACTATAAAGCCGAATCCCTATTGGAGATTCATGTTCATACTCTTTTAAACCAAGTCGCCAAAAATAAACACATGATGTATATGATGCGTCATCTGCAAATGTTTCTTCTAATAGCCTTCTGCTATTAATGATACTTTCATTTCTGAGAGACCCACCAGTATAACTCATCTTTTTATTGAATTTATCTAAACACCTCATTAACGCACCACCTTTCTTTAAAATTTATTTTTCTTATATCCAGCACCAAGTAAAACACCTGATTCTTTCGCTCCCATCCACGCATATCTAGATAAGAGTGTTTCATTTTCAGATAAACACGTTTTATGCAATGCCATCAGCTTATCAAGCATATTTGCAGAACTAAACGCCCTAAAATCAGTAGAGGGCAACTGAACTTGCAAAAGGGAAGGCACTCTTATATATGTTGAATCAATATATTCTATAAGCATATAATTGCTAAGAATTTCGATTTCAATATCAGAAAGCTCAACATTAAATCTTTGCAATATATCGTCTCTGTCCGTTAAATCTTTTCTGCATACATGAAAACTAGAAATTGCTGGAACAAGAAAGTCGTATAAATAATCTTTTACTCCTTCCGTAGTCATAAGTGTTATCTCATGACTACGGAATTTAGGTAAGAGATTATCATATAATTTTTCATATGGAGTATACATAACTCTTACCTCTCATATTTATTAAAGAAAATCAATTAATTCGATGTTAAGACGCTTTTCAAGTTCTCTAATTACAGACACGTCTGTAATCTCGCCACCAACAACAAGACTCTTAACCTTGTCGCAAATCGCAAATTTCAAACCATTAGGGGTTTCTTTGATTGCATCACAAATAGAGCCAATATTCTTTTTGGTATAATTTGCAGCATCCATTAAATACTCGTATTTTTCAAATGTTTTAGTCAAACTAAAACTTTTAATGACTCTATCATCATTTGGTTTGAGCCACATATTTTTAAAATACCCCTTGTTGTTTCTCCACATATTTTTTAATGTTTCAAATGTCATTTTTTCAACATGACCAGCCTTTTCCCATTCATACATATCGAATGTCTTGCTGTCTTTATAGCTAACATTTGGAACAAGAGATACAACATCGATTTCATCAGAATCTTTAAGCGGCTCTACTTTAACTGCTTTCTTCATATTCTTTTTTGTTTCTTCATTCATTTCTTCTGCCATATTAACGTTTTCAACGTCTTCTACAGCAGGATTAGTTGCGGTTCTTGCCATAACTATTCACCTTTCTTTCAAATCCAAATATTTTTATATAATGTTGCTATTACGCAAATGTAAAGCGACCAAATGCCTTCGGAAGTTCGAAGCCCATACCAAACAGAGTCTGTACCTGAAGGTCATAAGACATATCGTTGTTTACTCTGTTGTCTGTAACATTCTGAGTACGAGTATCGCCAATGAACTCTACCTTAATAGGCTTAACATCGCCACCCATAATAAAGATAGTATCATTGCCGAGAGCGAGTTCGAATGTGCCTTCCTTAATTACCTGCGGGATAATCATCAGCTTGTGACCTTCCCATTCACCGATTGTGCCAGTGTGAGCCTGTGCTTCTCTCTGGGAATCAGCAAAGTACTTGTCGGGAACCATTGCACCGAGCTTACGGAGTGCACCTCTTGTACCAGCAATAGTAAGGCTGGAGTAACCGCCAGCAGCTGCTACTAAATCACAAAGTTCGCCAACAGCTTCTTCGGAGTTGCCGTTCTTAGCAAATTCTTCAGGAACAACAGACATAACGCTCTGGAACATTACATAAGTTCTTTCCTTGATGTACTTATTGAAAGACTTGTAGATTACGTCTGTAAGTCTTTCAAGAGAAGCAATACCAAGAAGGAATCTTTCGAATTCATCATAAACATGAATGTATACCCATTCCTTCTCAAGTGTGTATTCTTCGCCCATATCAAGGGATTCACGGTTTGTATCCCAGTGATTACCAGCAAAAGAAGCAACAGTTACATAGCTATCGCCTTCAGAATACCAAGCTGTCTTGTCTCCAAGAGCACGGTTCTTGAATTCTACAAAGTTATCAAAGAAGGGGATTTCTACGAAGTCATTAGAAATAGTAAGGTTTACGATTTCTTCAATGATTTCGAACAGAACAATATTGTTACGACGATAAGCCTGATAGAGAGAAGCACCCTTAAGGATATCGTTGTTGATAGTATCTCTTAAATAATTTTCAAGGTCTTGACGTGTAACCTTTTCTTTATCTACATGAAGAGAAAAATCGCCTCTAGCCAAATCATTAGCAAGGTCGAAAATCTTCATTTCATTTGCACTAAAATTAGTTTTCATATTCAAATTCCTCCTTTACTAAATTAAGCTAAAGACTCTACTTTAACTGTATACATCATACGAGCATAACCGTAAGTACGAACGCCAGTAACAAGAGTCTTACCAATCTGACGCTTTCTCATAATCTTACCAACCATTGCTGCACCTTCGGGAGCAGAATCGCCAGCGAGAGCAAGCTTACCATTAGCATCTACAGTTACATACTGACCAACTACGGGTTCGCCTACAAAACCTTCAGCAGACAAAGCAAACTCATCGCCAACTGCAATAGTAAAGCATCTGAAAGGAACGCCAGCCTTGTTGAAGAACTTGTCCTTACGCTGATTAAGTCTATTAGTAGTATCTTCAGTCCATTCGGGCATATGAACGAGAACAAGCTGCTTGCCTTCAGCTGTACCAGTCTTAAAGTTATAAATCATACCGCCTTCTTCAGCCTGACCATCAAGGTAGCCAAGTGTACCATTGTCAATATCAACATCGGAAATACCATCCCAGATACGTTCAGCATAATGTACCGCTCTGAGGTTGGTTGTTTCACAACATACATGTACCATATTATTTTCCTCCTAAAATATTATATATAAGTTTATTATTTAATTATGTCCAACAGGAATATAGCCCCACTTAGTTTCAACAAAACCTTCTCTATTGGTGTTGTTGATTAAACCAGCGGTCATAACTACATCATCAGACTTACTGAAATTAGCCTGTGCAAGATTCTTTCTTGCATATAAAATTGCACATTCACTTTCAATTTCTTTTACTGTCATTTCAGCTTTCTTTTCCTTTAAAGCTTCAAAGTTAACATCGTCAGTTAAAACAGCTTCGTATTTTGCAAATTCTGCATCTTTCTGGGCTTCTAATTCGGCTTCTATACGAGCCTGTTCTGCCTTAACATAGTCTTCGTACTTAGGCTTCATTTCTTCGAATTCTGCACTAATCTGATTATACTTTTCTTCAATCTCGTTTTTAGCAGTTTCAAATTCTGAAACTTTAACTTCGAACTCAGAAACCTTAGTTTCAGCCTCAGAAACTTTAACTTCGAACTCAGAAACCTTAGTTTCAGCCTCAGAAACTTTTGTATTTGCTTCTTCAACCTTGGCAAAAGCAGTATCCTGAATTTCTGCGATATGCTTGCCAAAATCAAATGCGTTTTCAATAGAAGAACCTTCTACATAATCTTCATAACGAAGCTTCTTTCTCTTCGCACTTTCAAAATTAATCTCTGCCTTATCACCATTCATGGCAAACGAAAGACCGAAGTAATTGTATCCATTCAATGTATCAACAACGATTACTTCGTTTTCTTGAATATCTACAGCATAATAACGAAAACATTCGTAACCCCACTTATCAGTATAGGTCTCATGCTGTCTTACCATTGCAGAGATATCTTCGAACTGAGCCAAAAGAGTCTGAGTAAAATCTGTATTTGGCATATCTTTAATACCTCCTTGATTAGTTTCTTCATTCACCATTTTGGTGAAAGTGTTATATTTATCGTTAAGTTCATTTTGAATACTTCTAACAAAATCACTCAAACTGAACTGAACTTCAATTTTTGCATTTTCCATAGCAGGTTCAACTGTAGAACCTAAAATGCAACAACCGTCAAACGAAAATTTTGTAAATACAAAATCGCCATCTTCATTATCATATCCGTCAATATCGTATGGATATAATTCCATGCTTTGTGGCTTTTCAATATCGTTTAACATTATATCGGCAGCATCTTGAAACTTACTCCATAAAATTCCGTCAACTTGTAAAAATTCTCTTACGGCTCCAGAATCAGTTGTTTTAGTTATCCATCGTGGATTACACGATTCAGGAATTAAACCAAACGCTTCACCGATATATTTGCGTTTTACGCCATCTTTGTCCCTAGTAATGACATATTCATGCCCCTTAAAATCCTTATCATCATAAGGGACTTCAGTAATAAATCCTAAAATTGGAGTATTTTTAATTGTGTCGATGTTTTCATTTACAACTTCTTTATTAAAAATACTTCCATTATAATTTAATCCAGTATGAAGAACATCAATTGTTACATTAATAAATCTATTATTTTTATCTGAAATCTCATTATTAACAGAAAAGGAAATGGGGAGGGATATATTTTTATTTTTCATTACATATCCTCCTTATATAAAAACTTACTTTGCCCATTTACCACCAAGGGCTGTTACTGTCTTTTCTCCAACGATTCCGTCTACTTTTAATTTCTTTGCCTTTTGATATTTCTTTACTGCATTCATTGTATTTTTGCCATAATAGCCATCTACGCTACCACAAGGATATCCTGCATAATTAAGAGTCTTCTGTAACCACTTTACATCTTCACCCTTCATATTTGGCTTCTTGTACTTAATTAAACGGTCTACTACGAATTGCTCTGGAGCCTTAACATTTTCATTAATTTCGGATGCAAAATATGACGGTCTACCAAACGCATTCCAATAGTTTTTTCCATAACCATTAAGAGAATTCTTTACTACACCGTAAGCTCTTCCCTTTGCTTCAATTACATTAAGATTATCATCAACTACATAGCCAATATGATATGCTCTGCCACTAGAATTTACACGGAAAACCCAGTCGCCCTTCTGAAGTTCGCCCTTTGCAATCTTAGTACATTTTCCCTTTAAGCCATTAGCTGTCATATCTGTTTTAATAATACCAAGTTGCTGTAACGTCCAAATACCAAGACCAGAACAGTCAAACGCACGAAGCTTCTTTTCATAACCAGCGGCTACAGCAGCTCTATATGTCTTAAGCGCTCTTGTTTCATCTATGCCAGATTCTTTTGCTTTAATCCATTTTTCGGTTACAGTAGGATAACATTGACCCTGTGCACCCCAAATATAAATCGAATGATTTTTAACTTGTTCTTCTAATATATTTATAAATTCTTGTAATTTTCCCATTTTTGTCTTCCTTTCAAATTACCTATCTTTATTCGAGTCTAAGTCTTTAGTTTTTTCTCCACTTTCATCTAAAGCCTTGCCCTTACTTTCATTTGTGGGTCTTCCGCCTTTATCGTCATCTATATTGCTATTAAATGAAGATTGAAGTGGTATAAAGTTGTTTTGAAAATCAAAAATATCTTTATGCAACACAAAAGACCCAAGCATACGAGATGGTGTCATATCCAAAGAAGCCATCCATTTGTCTATAACTGTAGCACCTAAAGAAATAGATTCTTTATATCTATTAGAAACATTATCTCGATTGAAAATAGTAGCATCTAAGATATAAAATGAAAATTTAAAATTACTTTTATTATATTTTCTAATTTTAATGAATCTATTTGTCCATCTTTCTAACTGTCTGTAAAGACCATAAATAAAACCAGCATCATTTTCAATAGAGTATCCTACCGCTGTTGCACTTGATGAACCATTATAAAGTTCTTTTGTGATACCAGCAGAATTATATATTTCATCTATAGAATCTGATACATTGTTCCTTGTATTACTTGAATCTTTAAAACTAATAGGCGTTGCATTAGAACCTAATGTATGAATAAGACCAATATCATCTGTCATACTTTCTCTATTGATTTCCGCAAAAATACCGAGAGTTTCTGGTGTAAGCAAAGGCTTGTCAACCGTATTTGTATCAATAGGAACTTCAACAGCAATTGCTTTATAGTTGTCCGTTCTTGCCGATTGCAATTTTAATTTTTTATAAACATCTAAATCTAAAATATCCTTAATTAACCCAATTAATATAGGATACGGAAATGTCCATTGGCTGTTCATTTTTAAGCAAATTTGTTTGTCGGCAGATGGGGAGTACCATTCAGATTTCAATTTACCATCTTTTAAATCAATCCAAGCTTGTTGTATATAATCTGGATAAGCAGTTAAATTTTGAGCTTTTATCCTATTTAAATTTATTCTAAAATTATACAATCCATCCTGAATTTGATATAATTCACAAACACTATAATCAATTTGTTGAAAGAAGAAATCGGTTTGATTTTCCCATACTAATCCGCAATAAATATCTTGATAAGGTATAACTTTCATTATTTTAGAAAATTCATGTTTTAAATTCATACTCTCAAGCTTTGCTGCAAGAGTAGAGTATGTTTTCCTTATGTTTTCAATTTTTGCACTATCCTTTACGTCGTACAAATCTACGCCCCAACAGAAAACGGGCATATTAGAGTAAAGGTTGTTCATTCTAAAGTAGTGAGGGGAACACAACATAAGTTCCTGAGATACACTTAATAAAATTTTCCAACCACGTTCAGGATGTTTTAATGCAAGTTCGACATCTCTCAAGCTAATGTTTCCGATACAACCAGTATCCATAACACTAGTATTTGTACAAATTTCTTTAAGCATAAGACGCTGAAAATTTGTAAAATCAACTTTGCCAGTTTTCATAGAGTCTTCAAACTTCTTTTCGTCTTTTTCATAATCAGACTTGGTATACACTGGAACAGTTATAGTTCTAGTTTTTTTATCACTGTTCAAAACCGAATCTCACCTCCCTTAAAATTCTGTATTATTTTATTAATATTTGTATAAACCTTAATATGTATTAGGTCTATGATTTAATCTTCTTAATTTAGAAGCATAGTCTGAAGCATCAAATCCAGACTTTTGCTTTCTTAACATTTCACGTTCAAGCTGACATTGAACCCAATAATTATATGCGAGAGAAGAGTATCTATCCTTTCGCATACCGCTCTTTTCTGTTATTTTTACGTTTGTGCCTTTAATCTCATATTCAAGATTAATTAATTCATATACAAGTAATGTTGTTTGTATATAAGGTAACTTATATTGTGTTTGTTCAAAAAGCGGCAATTTGTTAAATCCTTTAATCTTATCCTTTAAAACCTCGTCAGCTTCAAACTCATGAATTAACAAATTTATTTTTCCATTCTGGAAACCACTACGAAGCAAAGTACAAATTTCATTATTGAAAGATGCGCTTGCTTTAATTGACCAAATAACTTTTGGAGCATTTTCTACTTTACATCTTTCTGCCATAAGCTTATCATTGCAGCAGGAAAGAGCTGGATATAATTCTCCAGTAGTAGGGTCAACTATATCTTGAATAAGCATATCGAATACAGACAATCCGACACCATTAGTATCCACAACTAAATCCGTACACTTGTACATATCGTATAATCTGCGAACAACTAACGCCAATTCGTCTGTTGTTAATCCTTCGTGATTCTCCATATATACAATATTTGATGTATAGTTATTATTATTTGTTGGAATAGCACTATTAATAATAATTGCACTTGCGTCGTTATTTTGTTTTTTAGATGCCATCAACGCTATATCCACAGATAAAATCCTTCTTTCATTTGGAACTAAATCTGGAATTTTAAAATTCCTGCTATTTCCTATCAAAGAAGTTGGATAAATTGCAGTCTTTAACCTTCTACGGTTTGAAATGTCATCAAATGTAAAGAATGCACCGTCTGTATCTCCATAGAACATGCAATCCATTTCCATACTAAATTTCAATGGGTCGAAATCTGATTCAGACATTTCATCTTCAATCTGCTCTCTAGAAAGCAGATTTTCTTTTATTGAAATTTGGTATGGGAGACCACATATAAAATATTTTTTTGTTTCATCTAATAAATTTACCGTATAAGCTTTGGCTTTATCAAAAGACCAATGACTCTTATACCACGCCGAACTCATATAAAGTTCTTTATTACGCTCTAATAAATTAGAGTATTTTGGATTATTCAGATAATTAGGCTGTCTTGGAGCAGTCAAAAATCTTTTAAGAACTGTATTGATTGTATCTAAATCTACCATTCTAAATTCATCAACCAAAAGAACATTTGCACGACTACCACGACCACTATCCGAAGCGGTTACAACTTTTATCCAAGACCCATTTGCAAACTCTATTACGGCTTTATTTGTGCCAACTGATGCATATGTAATTTCTCGTCTTAGATTGTCTGAACCCCAACCATAATTTTTCATAAAGTCATCTGTTATTTTCAAAAGAACTTCATTCGCTTGCGTTCGTGTCGCAGAAGCAACACATATTTTTGTTTTAGGGAACAATATGCATCTAACTACACAAAATAATGCAGTCAAATATGTTTTACCCTGACCACGAGCTGCCAAATACATAAAGAAGTTGCTGCACATCATCATGAACAACAATATTTTTTGAAATAGCTTCAATGGCACATTTAAATAATCCTTAACAAATCTTTGCGGATTTTGCTAGTGGCGATAGAAACCTGCCCAATAAGCAACGCCATTCATAATCCTTTCAGATTTTTCATTGGCTAACTGCCTTTCGGATTTTTTATTTTCCATCGCTACATCACCACCTTATCGTCATCACGCTCAGAACTTGGATTTCCAAAAATAGCATCAAATAAAACTTCACTATTTTCTTCATCGCTATATTCAGGTTTTTCAACGGTATATTTCTTCATAAATCTTGAATACAAATTTGATAATCCGTTTTTAAGCCCCATCATTTTGCTAAGATGACCTCTGAAAAATACATCTATATACCAACCTATTTTATCGACATCTTTTAGTTCTTCGTCAATTTCAGGTATAGGTCTTGTATTTTCCCATTTATCAATTAAAGTACCAAATGTTTGGTTATCAGCAGTAGCATCGCCACTATTTTGTTTTGGTTGCAATTTACCAGAATCTAATAATTTTTGGAACGCAGCAGTAATATCTTTTGTTTCTTCACCTTTGCGCAATGCCTTTAGATTCTGTAATCTATTGAAGCAAATATCTTTAAATACCTCTTCTTGAGCTTTTGTTTTACATTCGTGTCTTGCAGTCCAATCTTCATATTCTCTTTTTAAGAATTTATAATCTTCATTATTAAATCCAAAACCAAAGAAATTAATTGTTTCTTCATCAATTACATCATCTTTGTCATTTTTGCCATTCTTTTTCTTTTTAGGTATATCTTCGAAAGAAGCTATAATAGAATTATCTTTTTCTTCTTTTGCCATAGTATCATCATACGTTTCCATTTTTCTATTGTATTGTTGAAGCTGTATTGTCTTCATATACTGACCAACAATAGAAATATTAATGGCACCTTCTTTGACCTTTTTCATAGCAGAATCAAAAGCATCTTCTCTAAAATAAATGTCAAAAACCATACATAATTTCTTAACCGATTTTTTTTCAGGATTCTGACATCCCTCATTTTCGTATTTTTTGACATAATATTGATAAAGTTTTTCTATACACTGCTTACAATATGGCACTTTGCCTATGTTGCTATAAAACTTACTATTAGTGTTATAAAAATTTGTATCAACATATTCTTTGCCACAATAAAAACAAACAAATTTGTTTTTAGTTGTATTTCCCAAATATATCACCTCCAAGCTATTTTTACATGATATATTTACTTACTAACATTCGTCTGTTTATTTTCAGACCATTCATTTAATAATTTATCTAATTTTTCATCTTTAACATAAACCCAAAACAAACTCTTGCTATTGGGGTTTAATGCTGCTAACTTATATCTCATACCATTATCATAAAGAAAATTACGAAGGTTGAGAGAGTAGCAAAAATATAATTCTACGTTCATATCTATATAACCTTACCTTTTTATTTAATTCAATTCAATTGGATAATAACAAACTACACCATTACCATTACATACACATACCATTTGACTTGGTTTTCCAGACAAACGTTTTTCTATAGTATAATCGTCACCACTTCCAGCAAGAGAACCGCCACGAATCATTTTTACACCATTTGCCTCACTAACTGCACATGTATGTAAATGTCCGTATGTGATTGCGTATGGAATAAAACCTAAATGCATACACAAATTAGATACGCCAGAATTGGTATATCTATCGTAATCACCATGTACGGCAATATATATTTTGTTCCTAATATTTATTTCTGCAATTCCACTATCAAAATTTCTTCTCGATATATGAATATTTTTAATATGTTTTAATGTCAATTCAATTCCCCAAATAATTATATCATCAAGTCTTTCATCATGAAGAGACTCATCTTTTCTATCCATACGAGAATGGTTTCCAACTACGCTAGATACAATAACTTGATTAAACACTTTTGAAAGTTCATAACAAAAAGAAGATATTAATTCGCTAGCAATCTTAATTTGTTCAATTACATTTTCTCTATTCTTAACCTGAATAGTTTTATGAATATTACCAGAAATCATATCACCTTGTAAGGAGATATAACAATTTTCAGATTTATGAGTCTTTTGGATTTCAATAACCTCATTCAGTAATTTGCATAATCTCTTTTTTGCAATATCGGAATTATATTCTCCCCACATAGAATGAAAACATTGACCTATATGAAAGTCGCTAAGAATAATAAGAATATCATTATCAGAAACACTATTTACATATTCATGAGTTTCAAAATTTACTTTTCCTTGAGATAAAAGTTCCTTTTCTAATAAATCAAGTTTTTCTTCTACTCTGGCATCAATATAATTCTGCTTATTCCAAGCATTGCGTTCATCACGAAACTTAATTTTTGCTCGTTCTAATTCACGCTTTTCATTCTGTAATTTTTCATAATATTCATCTTCGCTGTCTCCAAACACGCCAGCTTCATAAAAATCTCTTGCGTATTTAACAGCTTTTCTATAAGCAGATTCATCTCTATACTGAGATTCATCTTCGTCAAATAATTCTTTATTAATAAATGAAGTAATTTCTTTCCAATTTTTATATTTACCAGATTGAACTAATTCATCCATTCTCCAAATATATTGATGAAAGTTTTCGTTTTCCAATTTTTTAAATTCATTCATATTTTTACACCTTCACACCTTTACATAAAAATAAAAAATTATGGAGCCTTCGATGGGACTCGAACCCGTAACCTGCTGATTACTAATCAGCTGCTCTGCCAATTGAGCTACGAAGGCACACAGCATACTATTGCGAACTTGCCGTATGCTAGGGCGGCTCGTTTAATTTCTCCTCAAGGGATAAGGCGCTGTGCCATAACAGCGCATTGTAGGCGACTCGAATTTGAAGATTCCAACTTTTATCTCACCGAATTTAACCACATCGCCCATGTTGGAAATTAAGGTGTGTCACTATCGCAGACACCAGCGCCCAGCGTTTTTGGAATTCTGGTTTAGGGATTTACGCATTCCAGCAATTTTGGCTAGCATCGCAATACTTACGGTGCCGATTGCTCCTTCTACACATGGTAGATGAGCTATGTGCATTTTTTTATGTTTCGGATTTCTCCTATCTGGGAACCGCTCTTGAACCTTTACAGTTCTACGCACAAACGACCTGGAAGCCTCCCCTTGCACTCCCCAGAGTAGCAACAAGGTTCAACGGCTTGGTGGAGATAATCGGAGTTGAACCGATGACCCCCTGCTTGCAAAGCAGGTGCTCTACCAGCTGAGCTATACCCCCATGAATGGCGACTCCGAGGGGTTTCGAACCCCTGACCTCTAGCGTGACAGGCTAGCATTCTAACCATCTGAACTACGGAGCCATTTTATTATTGGCTGCCAGACAGGGACTCGAACCCTGAACCACTCGGTTAACAGCCGAGTGCTCTACCATTGAGCTATCTGGCATTAATAATCATTTATTCCAGATAAAAATAAGCCGCTTATCCAAAAGGATAAGCGACCATTTTAAAAGGCAAAAAATGAATGAAAAGAAGTAAAGCAACTATCTAATTGATAGCTGCTATTATATAAACGGTGTTGCCACCGTATATACCGATTTTATTTGTCGTTTAATTTTTCGCAATAAGAGCGAGTAATATTGAACTTTGGTTTAATCTTGCTTTTTACAAAATTGAATTCGCCAGTTAAATTATTTTTCTTGGTTTTCTCTGGCATATATATACCATCAAGACTAATTCCCTCAAATAATCTAATGCATACATCTTGGTTCTTATCGACAGAAGAAATGTAATCAAAGATAGCTTTTTCCATTAAATTATAAATATCTTTTATTACCGATTTTGTATGAGTAATTCCAATAGATTTAATTAATCTTCTTTTAGACACAAATCCCTCGCAATCTGTTACTTCGTCTAATAGTTTAATTAAATCTTCTGTTGAAATATAATCATCTCTACATTTATTAGCGATAGCCCCAATCAAAGTTTCTTTTGTGACATATAATTTATTTTTATTATTCATGTATACCTCCAAAATTTCGAACAATCAACTATAACACTATGAATAATATTAAAAACTACTTAAAGGTTATCTGTAGTTTCTAATTGGTACTTTCTGCCAGTAACCTTTAAGTGTATCGCATTAAAATAGGAGTTTTCCCCCTTTGCTACTATTTCGGACACTTTATTTTAAGGTTATATACAAATATTTTTTTTGCATATAACCTTAATTGCTGGCAGTTTGTAAATTATTTTAATCGCATTACATTTTTAATTTACATTTTTATTTCTATACTTATTTACTCTATTTCTATTCAGCATATTTTTATATTCCGAATCACAATCTTCACATCTACACGTTTTTAAATGTCTTTTATCATTTTTGACTTCAAACCATTCCCCACAATCAACGCATTGAATTATCTTTGTAGATTGCTTAATATGATTTCTTAAATTTTCAACTATATATTTTCCATAGCAAAACCATAAAACACTTTTATGACTGCTTGGTTTAATATAATACAGCAACTTAACCAATATATCTGCTATCTCGGAATCTGTACGTCCAAACTTGGAAAGCTCAGTTTTAATTTCATTTGCGATTCTCTTAAAAAACAAATCCTGTTTCAATTGTGTATTGTTAAGTAATTCGCCTCTTAATATATCAGCACATTCCATATTTACTTTAAAATGGTATTTATTATTTAATTCAAAATACTTCACAATCAATTGGTCGCTCAATTCTTCATTAATCTTTCCGTATTTATTGAAAATTGCACGACATTCTATATCTGGATTACTTACCATCATCTTATAGTCAATCTGTTTCAATCCAATATTTCTTGAGTTAATTCTAGGATTAGAAATCTTATAATTAAGTTTATTCACGAAACTTTCATTTACTTCTTCGACCTGATAATCTGTTTTATCTTTAGCATATACAAAGAAGTGAGGTACATTTTCTTTTGTGAAAGCAGTAATCTTATCGTGAATATGTTTTGGTCTCTCAGGCTTATAGAGTGTTTTGGCATAATCAATTACAAAATTATTCTCCATACACAGTAGCTTAATTAAATTTATTGCTTCCGACTTTTCTTCTTCTGTGCCATTTATAAAAACGTCACTATTCCAAATCTTAGAAATGTTATTACTATAAATCCCAATATTACCACCAACAAATGCTGCATTTAATCCATCATATATTGTCTGATTATTTAATTTGACAGGAGATGCCTTTTTCATATTGTAATAGAGGGGTACGATATTTCTCATATTTCTTTCTGCAATAGGTACTATAGTCTTATCAGCAACTACCAAGCTCTTATCTCCATCAACATCAAACTGAAGAATCTTACTTATTAAATCGTGACAGCTCGTATATATTGCATCAGTACCAAACCATTTGCGAATTGCTTCTTGTCTTTCTTTGTTTTTATTACAAGCAGTATTAATTCTAATAGCGTGTTCTCTATATAAATGTGGGCTTCTTAAGCAATCGAGCTTATCATATTTTCTAAATAACCAACAAAATACTTCGCCGTCATCCAACAATCCTTTTGGATTTTTTATGCCCATAAACCAATATTCACAAGCAGCATATAAGTCAGGGAGAATAAATGTATATTTGCCATTGACAGACAAACTACCAGACTTAAACCTTTTGACCATACTATTCTTTATTTCTCTTAATGTTACTTTTATGTATTCATCATTCATCAAATCTGGATATAAGTTAATTGCTTGCTGCAAATATGTCATATTATCATTATATGGAGTAATACCAAACGCACTTTTCATAGACTGTACAGACGAACATAAATTATTTAATTTAGAATTCGATTTCTCTATAATCGTATTTATTTCATCATCTGTAATATCTGTTAATGTCTGAAGCATCTGATAATTAATCGTAGCATCTTTTATCTTGTCTTCTTCTATATTTGTATAACCAGCCGTACAGTTATATCGCTTATAGAACTCTTTATATTGCTCCCAAGAATCATAATATTTATACATTTTAAACTGTGACTTTGTAAATATAATCTGAATGTCTTCTTCAATGATATTATGTTCTTTTCCATAAATATCTTTTATTATAGGAGAACAATTATTTTCTTCAATAAACTTTACATAGTCAAAAGAACCAAGCAATCCTTTTACCCAAGGAAGACGAACCATACGATTCTTACCCATACAAGGTAACATCATACCAGCACCATCAGTATGGGGGATAGGTACATAGTCAGATATTCTTTTTACAGAATAATCAACTTCGTCTACCAAATCATATGTGCCATATACATTCGTTTCAAAATCGTCAATTACGATAGTCTTGTCAATATCAAATTCATTCCATAAATCTGTTGCAGAATTGGTGAGCGCCATATAAGCTAAATGCTTATTAGGATTATTTCCGCCTTTTTTATTAATCTCATCTATTGTGAGACCACACATAATTGTTTTTTCATATTGTTTCCATACAGATTCTTTGATGAAAACAGTCTTCTTAGTTCTAATCTGTCCAGCAGAAGAAGTAAAATAAATATATTTTTCTCCTTTATATGTAAAGCCATAATAAATCAAATCTTTTATTACATCAAAGTAATAAACCTGAACTACCATAAAGTCTTCACATAATTCATCCTGTTTAGCACCAATCATTCTTGTAAAAGAAGAATCAAACACCGAAATAATATTTTTCTCTGAAACTTGATTTTCTCTTAAAGTTCTAATATGATGAGTGCCGTTAGATTGAATATTTGCATTTATTTTATTTTCCAATAACTTCAATAAGTCGTCTTTGGTTTTTTTGATAAATTTATTTTTTATCGAAATTAAATGTTTTAAGGAAACATAGCTATTATATAATTTAAGTAACTCTTCGCCATCTTTTCCAAACTTTATAAATTCATCTTCTGGAGTACTTTCTAAATCACAAATGGTAACACCATACTTACTTATATTTGATTCAACTTCTCTTAGCCCCACAACAACCCTTTTTGTTTTACCATTTATAATTGTACCGCCATTGATAAGTCGGTTTCTCTCAGTCCTTAAAACATGGTTTTTCCAATGCAGACGAGCTTCTTTATTACTGTAGAAATTGCCCGTATCCACAGAATAAATATTAATTTGCTTATCAAGCATTTAGATGTCCTCTTTTCATTCATTTTTGCCTTATAACTTTAACAGTTATAACAACTTATAATAACCTTAACGGTTATAATTATTCATAATATTCTTCTTCATCAAGTATCTCATATATATATTTGCAATATTCTGCGAAACTATCCCCGCCATTAACATCTCTTATGTATGACTTTAAACATCTATTATCAGATGGTGGATAAAAATCTTCTTCTTTTAAACAACTGTTAAGTTGTCCATCCTTTTTATCATTTCTCATCTGTATCGTTACCTTTCTTTTTTATTTTCCTTTTTTTCTTATCAATCATATAGCCTTGATAATATTTTTTCATATTCTCGGCTTTTAATTCAATTTCAATTCTAGCATAACTATCACCAGTGTCTAACAAATATTTATCTTCACGTTTATAGGCATTTGCAAAAATACTTGGCAATGTCCTAAACTCGTCATTTTCATTTTTTACTCTATAAGCCTTATCAGTTACAATCAATTCTAATTCCTGTTCAAGAATATCAATTATCTTTGATAAAGTCTTAGAAGATATATTCAATTCATCAGCCATATCATTAATATTGCTATAATATGCATCTGGCAATCTTTCTTTTCTTTTTTTAATTTTGTCAGAAGTTCTTTCTTCTGGCAGCAACTCATTTGGTCTACGTCTTATCTTATGTCTGAGATAAGCAAATACAAGAAGTATTGTTGTGTTATTAATTGTATTATCTTTTAGATTCTCTTTTTGATATTTCATTATTTTATCAATTTCATCAAGATATATTGCAGCATATCCATTTGAACATGATTCGTAATAATTTGCCATATCAAATTCACATTTAATAAACGAACTTCTATTTTTCTCAGTAAGATATGTTAAATAGCCCTTGTCGTTAAAGATATCCAAAGCAGATAAAAATTTATCGTTTGTACCATTTACTCTTCTATCTGGTTTTCCGCCACACCATTCAACCATATCTGGAACAGTGAATCCAATTACATTATTTAATCCACAATGAATCCTTAAATATGAAAATATGCTAACTCTTTTTATATCGAGTTGCGTGTCTGTAATAACAGACAGAGGAATGTATATGTATTTAGATTGATAATCTTCTAATGGAATTCTTTTATATTCGTATTTACCATCGACAAGCTTATTCTCTTGTCTGTTATTCACATCAATTTTTAATCACCTCCTTAAATAAATATATAAACTTGTTTTGACACAAGTAAACAACATTTCTTGCAAACAATAAATTGTTTGAGCACCGTACATTTTGTACGGTGATACTTTCGTTTTTGCTGTTGACCACCGTACAAAATGTACGTTTTTTTTCCGCTCTATACATATAAGTATATTAGATATATAAGAATACTATTGGACTAGCGTCCAAACGCTGCAAGGTTATAACCTTATGAGTTATAAAGCTATACTGTTCTTACGTCTAGATTATACATCGTATGCAAACAAATGTCAAGTATTTTTTGAATTTTCTTTTAATTAATTTTTTTTGGTATAGAGTGTGTATTTATTGGTTGTGTTTGTTTTGTGAGAATTGTTTAAGTGGGGGGAGGGGTTAGGAGTTTGAGTGTGAGAGTGTGTTGCAAAGTAGTGTAAAGGAAGTAGTGTAAAAAATGTTGGATTTACGAGTTGGGTTTCAGATGTTGAGTGAGATGTTGAGTGACGGGTTGGAATTTGGGTGTTGAGGAACAGGTGTAACACATCTTATTGATTACATCTTTAAAAATACGCGGGCGGATGTAAACCACCCGCCCGCTTTTCTTGCAGAAAAATCTCAAAAAATTTTTCAAAAAAATAATTTTTAAAAATTAAAAAAAAGTGTTGACAACAATCTTTTTTTGTGCAATAGTTTAGATGTCGAAAGGCAAACAACACAACAACACGAAAAGAGGTAATCAAAATGGCAAGAACAACAGTAAGATGCAATCAGTGCGGTAGAGTTTCCAACATCGAAAACATGGTACGTACAACGTCCGCAAAACGTGGCGAACGTGGCGCATACATCTGTACGCATTGCGCAACCCGTAACCGCAATTATCACGCAACCAACGATGCAATCGTTGGCACTGAAAAGGTGAATCAGGTTTTCGTCGGTATCGAGTACGAATCCAGTTACTCCGACGAATACGCAAGAAACGCATTTGCCGAATACAAGTTTATCCCGACGCATGACGGCTCTTTGCGCTCCGATGGTATCGGTTCCCGATATGGTGCATGGGACGGCAACAGTTGCGAATATGTAAGCGCACTGATGCGTGGCTTGAATCAGGCAAGCAAGTTTGCGCTCACTTGCGACAGACTTATGACCGACGGTCATCTCAAGGTCAACGAATCTTGCGGTACACACTTCCATGTTTCCGTCGATAGCATGAAAGATGCACACGGCAACAAAACATACATGGGCTATATCCGCCGATTCTATCATAGTTTGTTCGATGCACTTAATAATGCGGTTGCATCTGACCCCGAAAAAGCGGTTGCGGTTTTCGGTAGATACTTCAATGGATACGCAAAACAGATTGCAAGAACTTCCGTATCCGACAACGATAGATACTTGTGGGTAAATGTTACCAACGACACAAATATTGAATTCCGCTTGAATAGATTTGTCAGCGGTAAACAGTTCCAGAATCTTATGAAAATGGAAGTCGAAATGACAAAAGCAATCGTTACAAACTTTTGCGAGCACTTCATGGATACTGAATGGGATACCAACAGATATCCCACAAGAACAGAATACCGCAAGCATAAAGCAGAAGTTACGGCAAACAAACTCGTAAAATTATACGAAAAGTTTTCCGCAAATATCTAAAGGGATGGGGAGGGAATTCCCTCCCCGAACTTTAAGGCATAAAAAGATAGTTTTTAAAAATTTAAAAAAATTGAGAGGTAAATAAAATGACAGTAGAACAGGCAAGAGCAATCAGACAGGCGCACCAAAAAAGACATGCAGAAAAGGCAGAGGCAGAGAGAAATAGAATCGAATATGAAAAGCGTGTTGATTGGTTGATTAAAGCCGCAGATACAAGCCGAGAAATCATGATAGAATTCGAGAGAGAAATCAAAAAAGAAAAGACCCGATACAATAAACAGTTCAAAACAGAACGAGGCGAATGGTATGGACATGACTATGGTTCCGTAAGTATTACCACAGTAAGAACCGAAACAATTTACGAGGCTTATTATGAATACAGTACAAACCGCAACTACTGGTAAGATGCAGAGAGTCGAAAGGCTCTCTTTTTTTGTCCCGCAAAAAAGCTTAATTTTTAAAAATTAAAAATAATTGCAGAACGCCAAACAAAAAAATGCAATTTTTAAAAACATAACAACTCTGTTTTATTGTCTACAAAAAAATGCAATTTTTAAAAACATAACAGAGCTGTTTCATAGCCGTTCTGAGCCGTTTAATATTTCAGGCAACCAAACATACCACCCAACACAACAAACACAAGCAGAAGCCGTGCAGTAACTTTGAGAGCTATAAATATAGCCGCAACACACAAACACACAACAATATTTCAAAATACTACTTGACAAGCAATCTTTTCTGTGATACAATAAAGACAGTTAAAAGACAGGTGCAAGCACTAACCAACATCATACAACAGAAAGGAAGCAGACATCATGAGAAGCTACGAACTTAAACCCACAAACAACAGAAAGTCCTTTTATAATAAGGCGGCAGTAATTGAAAAAGATAATGGCGACATCGAGCTTAGAAGCTATGAAACAATCGTCGCAAGAATCCACAACGGCAAATTCGAAAGACTTTGGAGCGGATACAGCATGACCACAATGAACCATATCAATTCGTTCTTGGATACATTCGGAATTGAGGGAGGCGGAAAGGCTTGGTGGACAAGCTTGGAAGTCGTGGAAAATTAATATATAATAATTAATGTTATACGGAAAATTTAGGACGGAAGAAATTCCGTCCTTTTTGTTTGTCGTTGATGCGGAAAATTTCTGGAACAAAAAATCTTAATTTTTAAAAATTAAATATTATTGATTGATAATCAAACAGGCAAACGGAAAATCGGAATTTTTAAAAACTAAACTCACGGTCTATCGGAAAAATAGTTTTTCAAAATTAAATATTTTTGTTCAAAGGCTGATGCGGAATCAGAAAAAATCAATTTTTAAAAACAACGGAAAATTGAATCAATGACGGCGGAGGATACAGAAAATTTTAATATTTAAAAACTATATATTATTGATGCGGATAATTAATATACAAATAACAAGCGGAATAAATACGGATTGGAATATATCATTACATATAACGGAATAAATATATCACGGAAAATATAAATAACTACTTGACATAATATTATTTATATAGTATAATATATATATAGATAAGGAATAAACTTATAACACTAACGACAACACGGAGGAAAATCTAATGGATATGGCGACAATGGAAAAGAAGATTGACAAACTGATGAAAGAGAATCATATAATGGGCGAAATCGTGGAAGAACGAGAAGATATTAAAATGGTCGGAGTGGAAGTTATTTGGGGAGATTGGAAACACGAGCATTTAAAACTTGATTGGCTGATGGAAGAAAACTTTTCTGACCTGCGGAGTATTTGCACGGTAACAACGGAAGATAATGGAACAGATAATTATTCAGCTATTCATTATTACTATTTCAATTAACTAATTAAGGGATGGAAGAAATTCTATCCCTATTATTTTTACTATACAAAAAATCTTAATTTTTAAAAATTAAATATTATTGCTTACGGTTTAGCGGAAGAAATAGTTTTTAAAAATTTAATATTATTGCTTACGGCGAAACAGAAAATTCTAATTTTGAAAAACATTGTATTGTTCTTAACGCTCAACGGAAAATTCTAATTTTGAAAAACTAAAACTTATTGTACTTGGAAAATATCAGAAGATTTCTCGGAAAATTTTTTAATAAATTTTTCAAAAAGTAGTTGACAAACTATTAAATATATAGTATAATGATATTGTCGAAAGGCAAACAAACAACATTAAGAAAAGGAAAGAAAGAAAATGAACGAAAGAATGAGAAACAGAGCAGAACGCAGAGAAGAAGAAAACAAACAGAAGAATGATAGAAAGAAAATAATTGATTCTATTGTTGCAGTAATCGCTGTTATTATATGTGTATATATATTTGTGGTCGCACTGTTCATTGATTCAATGTCAATTAAACAGACAATGAACGCAGTTGTTCCCGTGCTGATGCTTGGGTCAGTTGTAGGAATCTTGAAAGTGGTTGACTATTATTGGAACTAACAAAGGAGCCGAAAGGCTTCTTTTTTTATCTCTTAAAATCTGGATTTTATAATCTGGATTTATTTTTCTGGAACAAAAAAATTTAATTTTTAAAAACTAAATAAATTTGCTTACCAGATAAAACAGGAAACAGAAAAAATCAATTTTTAAAAACTAAATCCAGAGCTACAAAAAATCTTAATTTTTAAAAATTAAATAAAATAGAAACCAGAGCGGCAGAAAATTTGAATATCTAAAAACTAAAATCATAGAAAATTTTTCAAACAATTTTATAAAAAACTACTTGACATACTATTAAATCCATAGTATAATAGAATCAAAGATAAGGTTATAAAACCAACACAACACGAAAGGAAGTAACTAACATGAAAATCTACACAGAAGACAGTTTAAGAAATTTCCAATTTTGGAGCGGTGCAAGAAGTACAGTTGAATATTTAACAGATGAAGAACTCGACACTATCGAATCTATGCTTGAAGAATTGTATCCCGACGGTATGGACGAAACAGATATTAACGATTTCTTTTGGTTCGAAGATGATACAATTGCTGAATGGCTCGGATATGAAGACTTTGAAGCTATTATGCACAGAGATGATGAAGATGAAGAAGATGAATGGGAGGAAGACGACGAAGAGGAGGACGAAGAGGAAGAATAAAACATAAAGTTATATAAAGAGGGAGCCGAAAGGTTCCTTCTTTTTTTATGTTCATTAATTTACCAGAAACAAAAAATCTTAATTTTTAAAAACAAACTATTTTTATAATCTGGCGTATCTGAAACAAAAAATTTTAATTTTTAAAAATTAAATAAAATTGATAGACGGCGTGAACCAGACGGTAATTCAAAAAAATCTAATTTTTAAAAACTAAAAATAATCAGAGCGTGAGCAGCAAAAAAATCCAATATTTAAAAACTAAAATCTGTAAATAATTTTACAAAACTACTTGACATCATATTTATATTGTGGTATAATAAAGACAGTTAGAAGAGCTAACACACACTAAATACAAACAAAAGAAAGAGAGAAAAGGTTATGTATTATTATAAGGTTAAACCCGAATATGACCAAATGAAAAGAATAAAGAATCACAAACTCAGCACTAAAAGAAAACTCGATGGTATATTTGTTGCAAACGAACTTTATACCGCAGGAGAACTTAAGAAATTTTATATTCCGTTTGATAAGTTTTACAACATATTTGAAGAGATTAAAATTCCAAAGAATAAAGTATATTGGTTTTTTGGTTGTAGATTTGCAATGGAAGAAACAAAGTAATAAATATGGAGGGTATAAAATGAATTTTGAATTTGTAATTATTTATAAACAAGATTTTGGAGCAAAATATTCTTGTATCGATGTTATTGCAAGAAATACCGAAGAAGCAAGAGAATATGCCCTTGATGCTTATTCCTATATGATAACCGAAGAAAATATAGTTAGAGTTGTAAAGCTTGGAAGAGTATAGATAGAAGAGAAATCTTCTATCTTTTTTTATTTCTTAAAATGTATCTTTTATTTTTTTAAGACTCAAAAAAAATCAATTTTTAAAAACTAAATAATTTTGATATTCCTGTTTGGGCTGGAGAATAATTTTTAAAAATTAAATAAAATTGTTTCTATCTGATGGGCTGGAGGAAAACAAAAATCCTAATTTTTAAAAATTAAAATTATATGAAAATTAACTAACTAAAAAATAACCTAAAAAATAACTACTTGACAACAACGGAAATATATATTATAATATACTTAACAAATAAAAGAAAAGGAGTTGCTAACAATGAAGGTATTGGTATTAAGCAATGGAGAACTAAAAGAGAAAGAGATTAATAATACTTTGGAAGAATTGCAGAAGATTGTTGGAGGCTATATTGAGATTCCATTCTTGAGCGAAACATTTCTTGCAAATGAAATTGATATTATTATCAATGAAGAAGGAAAGTTTATTGATGGATTAAGACCAGAGATTGCAGTTGTAAAGAGTGGAACAAATACTGTTTTAGATGTTGTGTTCGGTAATTGCATCTTTGCAAGCCACGATGAAGATGGAAATACAATCGAATTAAGCAAGGAACAAGTTGATATTGTAAACAAAGAACTTGAAGCAGTTGCGGTTCTATCAGTTGAGGGAAATGACTGTTTAACAAAAGTATTGTTTGTTGGATGATTAAATAACCAAAACGGTAAGGAAAATCCTTGCCGTTCTTTTTTTATTCTTTTCTGGCTGCAAAAAAAATCAATTTTTAAAAATAAAGAAAAATAGTTTTTCAAAATTAAACAAAACAGAAAAAATCAATTTTTAAAAATTATAATCTGGACTAATCAAAAAATTTCAATTTTTAAAAACTATCATTTATTGTAACCAGACCAACAGAAAAAACAAATATTAAAAAACTAAAAATAACTTAAAAAACTACTTGACAACACAATAAATATATGATATAATAACAATGTAATCAAAAAAGATTACAAGCAACACAACAAAGAAAGGAAAGTATTATGATTAAATACGACAACGAAAAGATTCGTTACTTTGACAAGAACGGAAAAGAAATCACAGATGGATGCAAAATCAAATATGCTCTTGGGCGCATTGAAAAAGTATATCTTACTGATAGCGGATATCTTGGAACAGATGCAACGAATCCAGTATGGATTAAGAACGGCAGAGCAGTTCCTTGTGAATACGGAATATATCCGCTCACAGAAGAAGAAACCGAAGAGGTAGAGGTTGTAGAAGAATAAAGAATGTAAGGGGTGGATAAAAATCCACTCTTTTTTTATTTTTTTAAATAAATTTATAAAAACTACTTGACAAACTAACAAATATAATATATAATAAAGACATAAAAAGAACAGAACATACTACTTAATAAATGAGGTGGAACAAATGTTTGATAAAAGTAAATTTATGACTTATGTAAAACTTGCACAAAGAGCCGAGGGTATGGGAATTTACAACGGAGAAAGAATTAACTTACTGATGGACTTGGAACACGCAGACAAAGCATTTAATTTACGATTAGAAGATTTATTAGGTGCAGACGACTTTAACTTTGCACATGATATTGTGGGCATTGTAAACAATATTGACCGCAATAATCCAACGGAATTTAATTATTTTGTACCACGATATGCAGGAAATTAATAAAAAAAGTACTTGACAAATAATGATATATATGTTATAGTATAGATATAAACAACAGTATACAACTTCTTTTCTTTTAATGTTGTTGTGTGTTAAGTGTTGTGTGTTATAAAATAAAAAATTGTATACTGTTTGTTTTAAAAGGACTGGAGAAATTCAGTCCTTATTTTTTTTATATTTAACAACGCTGCAACCAGAACAAAAAATCTTAATTTTTAAAAACTAAGTTTTATTGATATAGCAGCCCAGACAGGAGGAAGCAAAAAATCTTAATTTTTAAAAACTAAATAAAATTGCATCAGACGGCAGCTCTGGGAACAAAAATTTTTAATTTTTAAAAACAATATATTTTTGAAACGGTATCAGACAGGAGGAAACAAAAAAATTTAATTTTTAAAAACTATCATTTATTGTAACCAGACCAACAGAAAAAATGAATATTAAAAAACTAAAAAAGTTTTAAGAAAATTAAAAATACTACTTGACAACGATGTTTATATTTGATATAATGATAGTGTCCTTAAAGGATAACACTTAGTACATTTAAAACTGAAAAGGAGAAGCATCTATGAAGAAACTTACTTGGAACGAACTTTGCGAAGCTATGAGAAACTTTAATGAGGAACACGGCTATACTACCAAAGGTAACAAAGAACGGCTTGAGGGTGTTGTGGTGTACACAGAAGATAGTTTCTTGGAACCCTACACGGAGAAACAGAGAAGCTATATTTTCTCAAGTGATAACAAAGCCTTCTTACCGAATCAGCTCAGCAATTCTATCTTTGCTGATTGCCTTGATGGTCTTGATTGCGGAGTGCGCCTTGACTGGTACTATGATTGGAAAGTTGAATATTGCTACTTACTGGAGGATTAACAGAAAGACGAGGGTGGAGAAATCCACTCTCTTTTTTTATCTTTTTATCTGGAGCAAAAAAAAATTAATTTTTAAAAACCATTATTTATTGATTACCGTATCTGACTGGAAAACAAAAAAATTTAATTTTTAAAAATTATAAATAATTGTGGAGGTGAAACAGAAAATCTTAATTTTTAAAAACTATAATTTTTTGAAACAGGAGGCTGCAATTTTTCTTAATTTTTAAAAACTAAAAATTATTGCTGAACGGAGGCGCAAAATTTAATACTTGACAAATCAAACAAAATATGTTATACTATTCAAAAAAACCTTCTTTAAGCAATAAAACACAATATTTAAAAACAACAATCAACGCAAACTGTAATATATTTATTACAAATTATATTAAAAATATTCAAATAACTACTTGACAAATCACCTACATTTGATATAATAGTCTTAGAAATAAGGTTATAAACCTACAAATCAAATCATAAAGGAGAATCTACTATGACTCACAACAAGAAGCACAACGAAATGAGAGAAGAAGCCATTGATGCAATCGTGGAAGCACTTGAAAACGGCTATGATGGTTACTACTGCGACCTGCACAACGAAGTATTCAATATGGACTATTACATTATCGGTACATACCTTGCTAAAGAAGCACTCAAGGAATATGATGTATTCGAAGCAATCGAACTTGTACAGACTTATGAAGAAGATAACTTTGGAGAAGTCAATACAGACCTCAGCAATCCCGAATTACTCATTAGCATGGTATGGTACATTATCGGCAATGAAATTATTTCCGAGATGTACGAAATCGAAGCCTTTAATGATAACTGGAACAATATTGCAGACGAAGAAACAAATATTAAAATCATTGATGCAATGCGTGAGATGTTCGGTTAATAACAAGTAAAGTTATAAGAGGGTCGAAAGACTCTCTTTTTTTATTTGTTTTAATTATATGTCTGGATACAATAATTTTTAATTTTTAAAAACAAAGATTATTTGTATGTCTGGTTCTGGGCTATCGCAGAAAAATTTAATTTTTAAAAACCAAAAATTATTGAAAAGCCCAGATGCAAAAAAATGTGATTTTTAAAAACTTAATAATATTGAATCTGGGCTGGCTGCAAAAAAAGTTAATTTTTAAAAACAAAGAAAAACTGTATCTGGGCTTGCAAAAAAATCAGATTTTTAAAAACCATCTTTTTCTGTATGTAAAATGCTGGAAAATCACCACTTGACAAAACGCTAAAAATATGTTATAATAGACAAAAAAGGCTTCTTTAAGCATATATATTTAATTTTTAAAAACATCGTTTTGTTGGAAGTTATCGTAATATAATTTTTTAAAATAATAAAATGTTGAATCTTCAACAAAATGGAATATTTAAAAACTATATCTACCAAAAGAAATGGAATATTTAAAAACGAAAAAATCCCTATGTAATGCCGAATGTGATATAACCGAAAAATATCACATTCATTTTAATATACGCATCTTATACGCATTGGAAAAAATACGGAAGAATTTACAGAATATGGTTGACAAGGTATTATTATTGTGATATAATAAAGACAACAAAAGACAGTACAAAATACTGCACACATTTTAATTTTCACGAGGAGAAAGTTTTATGTCTACAAATGAACTTGCAACTAAGATTAAAGAACTGAAAGAACTTGAAGCACTTATCAAGGAAGCCGAAGCAGAAGTCGAAGCACTCAAGGATGAAATCAAAGAAGAGATGACGAAGCACGGCAAGGAAGAAATGAAAGTCGGTACATACATCGTTCGGTGGACAAGTGTATTGAGCAACAGATTTGATACTACTGCATTTAAGTCGGTAATGCCCGAACTCTACAAGGCTTACACCAAGCAGACAATGAGCCGAAGATTTAGCATCAGTTAAAAGGAAGTTAATTAAAAGGAATAACAAATAAAGTTATAAACCGAAGGCGGTGGAAAATTCCATCGTCTTTTTTTTTGTCTTTTTTTGGAGGAACGGAGGAGGAGGAAAACGGAGGTGTGCGGAAAATCTTAATTTTTAAAAACTATCTTTTTTTGATAGCGGAGGTGGAGGTGGAGGTTATTTTTTGGTTATTTAGTTTTGTGGAAAATAATTACAAATGTATTACAATTTATTACAATTCTATTACAATTATTTACTTTTTAACTCGATTCGGTTATTTCGTGGAAAATTCAACGGAAAATCGCAATAACAAATAAAAACAAACACTAATCAACTCAACTACTCCAACCTAAACACACCCAAAAACCATACTTTAAACTATCAAATCTCATACCCTAAACAACCAATTAAAATACATAATACCATCACACATAGTATTCAATATTAGATAAATTTAACTCATATCTCAACCACACACAAAACCGCATAGATTCCCCACTTTAAGCCGTTTTTCACCACTTTTTGAAACATCATTCCCCACTTAAAACATACCTAAAACACAACAACCAGACAACAAAAAAGATAATTTTTAAAAACAATAAATTATTAACATACAACCTAACATAAAGCTAACATAATATCACATAAGTTCACAAAATCTCACATAAGAGTTCGCAAAATCTCACAAAAGTTAACACGGAAAATAACACAAATTAACATAGAAAATCACAAAAAATACTGACATAACGGAAAAATCCATTAAACAACCAAAAAATAATGATTTTTAAAAACATTACTTTCTCGGAAAATAACCTAAACAAATAAAACGGACGGAAAATTTTACGAAGAACAGAAAAAATGAATATTTAAAAACATAAATTTGTCGGAAAATCATTCTTGAAATGCACGGAATTTCATTCTGTTAAGAATGTAATTTTTTTATAAAAATATTCTAATAACTACTTGACAAACTACATATAATATGGTATAGTATATACAACGAAACAGTTATAACATCCAATGTTATAAAGAGCGGAAAATAAAAATCACATTTTAAGTGGAGGATTTAAGTATGCTGCCTATATGTTTTGGTTGGCTTGATGATTTTGATAGGGGTTGTTGGGATTGTCCTTATCGTCGTAGATGTATGGATTATACAGATTATCTTGATAATTATTATTATTGGTATTAAAACATAAACGGAGAATTTAACAATGAATAACTTTGATAAACAGAGAATAGAAAATGCAAATTGGATAATTCAAAGATATCGTGATGAATTAGAAGATACAAACACATATGTTATTGTAAACGGAGAATATATAACACCAAATGATGCGCTTAAAATATTAGATTTAGCAGTATATAGATTGATAAATCAAACGGAGGATTAAAGTATGTATGCACAGAGTCCAGTAAAATATATTGAAAATGCAAATAAAACATATCCTCAATGGAGTATGAAAATAACAGAAGCAATTATGAATAAATTTAAATGTTTCCATGAAATCTTGCGTAATAATGGATATAGAATTAGTTGTGCAAATGTTGCGGAAAAAGAAAATAAATATTTTTGGATTTTAATTTCCGCTGATGGAAATAATTTTGAATTAGAACAGTTTGGATATACCATATAAAACTACTATTTTAAGGAGTGATATAAAATGTATAAAATCAGTAAAGAAAAATGGGAATCAATTCACACAGATTACAAAGGTACATGGCAAGATTATCACAATGAACATCCCGAATGGCTCGGAAAAAAAGTTGTAATGAGTACTTGCATCACAAATAATCCAAACGAATTATGTTCTTTACTTGTGGAAGATATACATTTTATTATTGAGGATTAAGACCGAAGAATTTTCTTCGGTTCTTTTTTTCTTTTTTTATCTATACAAAAAAAATTTAATTTTTAAAAATATAAAATAAATATTTATATAAATACTACTTGACAACAATATAAAAATATGATACAATGTAGTCAAAGATAAGTAATATAAGGAGTGATAGTTATGTATTACGAAATCAATGTATCATTAAACGGAAAACATTTCTTTGCAACAGACAAAAGAAGTATTACAACAAAAAGAGCATTGGAAGAAGTATATCCAGTATTGAAAGAAAAGTTTCCGCAGGAAGAAGGATATGATATTTTAGTAAGTTGTGTAGAAACTAAAGGAAGATATTTAGATATGGAAAAGGAGTTTACATTATGAAATCTCTATCGGAAAAACAAATACACAACAGACTAAACAAATATTACAAAAAATATTACGGAGAAAATTATTCGGATGAATGGTATGTAAATCCTAAACCTAATATATGGAAGTTTGTTCGTAATGGAAGAACTATAATTCTTGAATGTAATGTACTTGACGGAAAAATTACAGAAAAAAGATTATAAATAAAAGAGAGTGCGTAAGCACCATGACCGCAGGTCATTAGTATACTTATATATACTATACTTATATAGTATGAACGGAAAAAAACCGTACAAAATGTACGGTGGTCGAAGCACTTTTTGCACTTAGCACCGTACAAAATGTACGGTGGTCGATAAAAAAACAACAAAAAGAAAAGGAGAGAATTAAGATGGCAAGAGTTGAATGGGATTATTTTGATAAGTTTGAAAAACTGACAGATAAGTATATGCCTATGCGTGGAGAAGGTGAAACAAAAGCTTCACAGATTGTTACCGCAGTAAATAAGCTTATTTATAAGTGGTATAATGATGGTGATGTTTTCGATAACACACACTGGTTAAAAGGATGGGTAAATGATTTATCCAGTTATGCAAATTGGCTTTATTATCATACCGATACAAGAAATATTCTTGATAAAATTTCAATCTGTTTTTCATACGAAGATTATGAAGAATTATTGAAAGAACTTGCGGATAAATTATTGGATGAAAATTATCTTGCAGAACAAAACAAAATTGAAAAGATTGAAACGATTTATGAATGTGTCGGAAAATATGAATATGTAGAACCAAATGAAGATGAAGAAGAAGAAGAAGAATATTGATTAACAAAGAGCCGAGAGAAATCTTGGCTTCTTTTAATTTATTAAAAGTTTTTTCTTTTTGTCAAACAAAAAATCATAATTTTTAAAAACTAACTAATTATGTTTTACGCTATGCAGAAAAATTGAATATCTAAAAACTAAAATCAATTAGAAATATTTAAAAAACTACTTGACAATGTATATAAAAAGATGTATAATAGAATCAAATAAAGATAGTTTATATCTTTTATAACAATTAAAGTTATAAAAACAACATACAAAGGAGAGATTAAAATGAGAACGGAAATGGTGGAATACAAAATTTATAAGTATAACGAACTTACGGACGATGCAAAGGAAAAAGTTAAACAATGGTATTTAGAAGGGCAGGAAGCTTTTGTTTTTACAGATATGGTAAGAGAAGATTTGTATTGCCTTTTCGGAAAAAATAATCTTGAAGTCCAGTATTCTTTAGCAAGTTGTCAAGGTGATGGATTTAATATCTATGGGAATATTGATGCAGAAACATTCTTTAAATGTATCGAAGATAATCGTGGTGGAACGCAGTTGGCAGGATTTAAAGATATTTTAACTGATAAAGAAAAGAAAACTATCTTGCATTATGCGGAAGAATGTGGAGACATTGAAATTCCTTATAATCATCCTTATTGCTATTCTTTAGCTGATTATATCGACATTGTAGAAGATTGGGATTATAAGCTTGTAAACTATTCTAATTATAGTAATATCGATTATGAAGCATTACGGAAGTTTGAGAAGCTTGTAAGAGAAGTCTTCACAGAACTTTGTAAAGGCTATGAGAAATGGGGATATGAGTTTTTCTATGAGATTGATGAAGACGAATTGGAAGAAATTTGTGAAGCTAATGAATATGAATTTTATGAAGATGGAACAATCTATTAAGGCTGATTAATTCAGCCTTTTCTTTTTTGTATGCGGAAAAATTCAATTTTTAAAAACATAAATTAACCATAGCAGCATAAAAAATAAATTTTTAAAAATTAAATAAAATTGATAGACGCGCAACAAAAAATACTAATATCTAAAAATTAAAAAAGTTACAAATATTTGAAAAAAATAGTTGACAAAAGACCTTATATATGGTAGAATATAGACAAGAAATAAAGCAAAGGAGATAAACACAATGACACTATATGAATATCTTGAAAAGAAGAAAAACGATTATGATACATACGATACAGTATATAATGCGGAAGTTACAGTATGTTATAGCGATGAAGAAGAAGATGATTATGATAAGTTTTGCAACGGAATTATCAAAAAGGTAAATGTTGTTGATGTAGATAATGATAATTGTCTTGTGGTTAATTGGAATAATCTTATTCGTAGAAATATGAAGAAGTTTAGAGAGTTTTCCGCTGAATATTGGAGAGAAGATTGCCAGTATAAAGATGATGATGTTGAGTTTATTTATCAATGGATTAATGAGATTCATTATTATATGGCAGGTTGCGTAGATGAAGATTTTTATTCTAAATTAAATAGTCTTTTAGATAGTTTGGATAAAGAAATTTATATTTGTGTATATCGTGATACAATCGAAGCGCACGATGAAGATAATAATTTATCGGAAATTTTAGTTACAAAAGAATTTGCTGAACAGTATTTTAATGAATGTATCAAAACAAAGGAATGGAATGAATGGAAAACATTCGAAGAATTTTCAAATGAATACATTGCAGATGATACAGAAGATTTTTATGATTATGCTATGGAGCATAACGCAATTATCGAGATTCATAATTGGTAAACTATTAAATGTATAAAGAATAAAGGAGATTAAAAATGCACAACAAAAACAATTATTATTACGAAGCTATTGAGCCTTGTCCGCATTGTGGAGAAGAAAATGTTTATCCTATGTGGGATGTAAATATTCACGGCTATATCGCAATTTGTAATTATTGTGGTAAGGAAATTCTTCTTTGTGATGAATGTATTCATGCAGAAGATGAACTTAATTCAAACTGTATGTGTTGTAATTGGCGAGAAACAAAGTATGGCGGTAAATGTTTTAGGGGTGAAACAAAAGACTAACAATAAATGATAATTTTTGAATATTAAAATTTTTGGAGGTGTTAATATGTGCAGATTAGCAATGATGAATAATGTTGGTATTAGATATATTGAAAAGAAGTATGGTCTGGAAAATCTGTTTGACTATCTTGAAGCGCAGTTAGGCGGTCACGGCAATGGTATTTGCCTTATTTATAATGATGGTAGCTATTGCATTAAAAAGGGTGTAAAGCTTGCTAACAAGAAGATTGTAGAAGACATTATGGAAGACATTAGAGATATTAAATGGATTATCTATCATACAAGACTTGCAAGTGTAGGTAATATCAATAATTATAATTGTCATCCTTTTGAGTATGATGGTAAAATCCTTGCTATGAACGGCACAGAAAGAAACTATTCTGTTGTAGATAAGTATTTGACCGACACAGAAAATATTCTGTTAACAACAGAGAACATTACAACAAACACAAGAAAGTATAATAGTGTGTTCTTGGGTTACGAAGACGGAAAAGTTTTTGCAAACAAAAATTATGGTAGTCTTGAATATATTCCTTGCGAGAATGGCGGTAAGGTTTTTGCAAGTACATTCCCTATTGAATACTATATGAGAGATATGGTTTATGAAGCACCGAAGTATTTTGTTGAGGGTAAAAAGATGATGCCGTTGGAAGTTGCAAGACGGAACAAATATTATGGTCTTGATTATGATTTTGACTTTGATAATATTTTCTAAAAATATTTTAAAAAACTACTTGACAAGTATGGAAATATATGGTATAATTAAATCAAGATAAGAGGTAAAGTTATCGGATAAAAGAATTATTTTAAGGGATGGATGGAGGATTTAGATATGACAAAAGAAAGATTTGAAACAATTAGTTTTGACGAACTGATGGAATGGGCAAATGAAAATCTTGATGATGTTACGCATGAAGAAATTTTGAAAGAGTTTGCAATGGATAAGTTGCAAGATGATGATTTTGGAATGGCTTCACACATTATCAATGCTATCTATGAAAATCCCTATGACACCGAATGGTATCGTTATGACTATTGTATGGGAACTTTACAGACACCTTCTCCTATTACAGACAAAGAAGATATTGAAGATTTGATTTTCTTTGAGGATGAAGAAGATGAATGAAAAAGAAAAGATAGAAAAAATTAAAGAGATTTTAGCGGAAAAGAACGGAATTGCAGATAGTCAAGAGTTTGGATTGAGTTATGGTCAAGTAATAAACTATCTGGAAGAAATCGAAGAAGTTATAAAAATGTAATTTTAAGCGGAGGTAAATTAAATGAGAAACAACACAGACATTTATGATGTAATGATTTGTCCAGATTGTGATAGTGATGATTGTTATCAGTATGATACAGATGAAACCGAATTTAGTGTAGGTGGTACTGGACATTACAATATTGATTGTCATTGTCGCAAGTGTGGGAATAACTTTAGACTTTATATGGAGTTTGAGTATTCTGTTACAAAAGCTTATAAGCGTTAAAAGGATAATTTTATGAGGTGGTTGCTATGACACAATATAAGGTTAAAAAAATTAACTTAGACAAAGTTAATAATCTTGATGAATACTGGAACGCAGTAAAGAACGCAAGTATTAAGTATTGCAACGGAATTAAAGAGTTAAGAGAATATTGTGGCGGTAGCTTGCATAAGCAGAGAAACGGATATAGCGGTATCAATGGCAATATCGAATATGTTGCGGAGAAATGTTAAAAGGATAATTTATGAGGTAACAATATGAAGTTTAGAGTTTATGAATGTGGAACTGATAAAGATGTAACGGATGATAAGGCATGGTATATCGACATTGACGGAAATTTACTGTATTGGACGGATAGCGGTGATGAAGCTCCGTTGTATATGGCAAGTGGAGAATATTATTACAAGTGTGAAATCGAAGTGTGGTAAGCGGAGGATTAAAATATGTATAGATTAATAATGGTTGTTGCGAATATCGGTCATACAACTTGGTATCGCAGTTGGCAGAACAAAAAAACTGTTTATACATTTGAATCTATTGATGAACTAATTGATTTTATGTGGAAACATATTCCTATGAGAGATAGAGATGTGGAATTTATTCGTAACAATGACGCAAACAAACAGAGTGGAAGATTGGCTTGTACATCGTGGTATGAGGTAAAAAAGGGCGAAGACCAAATGACGGAGTATACATCTTTTTAATTATAAAAAGATAATTTTAAGTGGAGGATTTTATGAGAAGAGAAGAACTTATGAAAGTTTGTGAAATGAGAGCAAACGGTTGTACATATCAAGAAATCGGTGATGCTTTAGGATATACAAAACAACATATTCAGCAGACGATGAAAGAAATGTTGGCTGACCACGGATGTAAAATATCTTCTAAAACAGTATATCCGAATCTTGAAAGAGAAATTAAAATTAAACACAGAACTGTAAAGAAGTTTGTGGAAAGTAATGGATTAAAATATAAACGAATTTGCGATATTTTGTATGGCAAGGCAAAGGCATATCTTGATGAAGCTATTTATATGAGCGATTATTTTGGTAGAGATATTAGCTATCTGTTTGACAGAAAAGAAATAAGTGTATAAATTATAAGTTTTTAAATATTAAATTTTATTGGGAGGATTCTATGGATTTAATAGGTGAGATTGTAGAACTGTTCGAAGAACTGCTTGACGAAAAGGGTATTGAAATTCCTTGTGAAGATGAAACAGAGCAGAGAGAAAGATATTTAGATGGAAATAATGTAAAGATATACGGCATGGAATATTGGAATTTGATTGACAAAATTGAAAGTTTGTTGGAAAATTTTTCAAAAAGTAGTTGACAAATAGAAATTATTGTGGTATAATATAATTAAGATAAGAAAGGAGATAAGATATGAAACAGGAATTGTTTAATTATTTGAAATCTTTTATGATTGAATGTAAGGATGAATGGAAAAATTGGAATACGGCAAAACAAGCAAGAGCAATGTTTACAACTCTTTGTTTCGTAGGGAATATTGATGCAGATACTTTGGAGTGCGATAATATGCTGCTCACTTTGTATAATGTATCCGACATGGAAAATATTATGGAATATGACGAGTTTGAATCATTTATGGTCGAGCTAATTGTTTGATAAGAGGTAAATGTATATGAAATGTACTTGTTGCGGAAAAGAATGTTTTTTGGAAAAAGAAAACAAATATCCAGAAGTAGTATTCATGGATGAACGGAATATTATTTGCGAAGAGTGTAGTATTGATTATGAAATGGATGGAAGCGAAGTAAAGGTTAGAAAAGATTTGGATGGAATTTATGACATTCCGTTGTTCTAAAAAAAATAAATGGAATAAACTTTTATGGAAGAATTAAGATTAAAAGTTGAACAGTTGATAGAAGAACTGGAAGATGAAACGGAAAATCGTCATATGAACGATTTGGAATATGGTAGATACACTACACTTATTGATGTATTGGAATTGATTGATGAAACCATTAACGATTAAAAAACACAATTTTATATGGAGGATTTTATATGTATGCAATAGATGCTCGTCTAATAACAGAGATTGCAAGAACACCAAAAAATGCTTGGCATAAATTGTTTGAACGCATTAAGGAAGAAGCGGAGCATGGAAAATACAGATTGGTTTTCGACGAAGATAAAGAAGGTGTAAGTTTTAGTGAACATAGGAAAGAAGTAAAAAGAAAACTTGAAGAACTTGGTTATGAGTGTTCTTATCGTAGAGTAGCAAATGAACCTTATTTTTTTAATAGCTTATATCATAATGAATATACTATTAGTTGGAACATATAAAAACAAGATTTTATGAGGTAAAATTATGGATGAAATTTTAATGAAGATAGCAAAAGGAATTGAAACTAAATGTGGTAACGGTGGTTGTCCTTGTAAGGATGATTGCGAAGTTTATTCTGATAAAGATTGTTTAGATAGAATCATTGCTTGGTTAAATGAAACGATAAAAACAAAGCCTTAAAAAAATTAAGAAAATTTCAAAAAAACTATTGACATTTAAAAACAAATAGTATATAATATAAACAGTTAAAAGATGTATTGAAAATAATACATTTAATAACAAATAAACTTATACATAATGCTACTGTGTTGGAATTGGCATACAAATGGCACTTAAAATGCCACGCTGAAAGGCATACGAGTTCGAGTCTCGTCAGTAGCACCATTTATGCACCATTAGCTCAACGGTTAGAGCATCTGGCTTATATCCAGCTGGTTCGGGGTTCGAATCCCTGATGGTGTACCAATATATAGAGAAAGAATAAAGGGGGAATGTTATGGGGAAAACAAAAGATATAAGCGGACAAAAATTTGGAAAATTAGTAGCAATAAAAGTATCTGGATTTAAACAAGATAATAAAGGAAACAAAAGAGCTGTTTGGTTATGTAAATGTGATTGTGGAAATGAAATAGAAGTTTGTGGAACAGATTTAAGAAGTGGGCATACTCAATCATGCGGTTGTATTCACAAAGAAATGTTGACAAAAAGAAATAAAGAAATGTCATATAATAATATTTATAATTTGTCTGGTGAATACGGTATTGGATATGATTCTAAAGGAGAAGAGTTTTATTTTGATTTAGAAGATTATGATAAAATTAAAAATGATTACTGGTTTATTAATAGCAATGGTTATGTTGTTACATCCAATAATAAAAAACACATGCACAGAGTAATAACAAGTGTTGATGGAGATATTTGGACAGATATTCAAGTAGACCATATACACGGAGAAAATACAAGAAATGATAATAGGAAATTTAATTTAAGGATTGCTACACCAAGTCAAAACGGAATGAATAAAAAAATTTATTCAAATAATACATCTGGACATACTGGTGTTTATTGGAATAAAAGCAGAAATAGATGGGTTTCTTATATATCTATCAACAAAAAGTTAGTTTGTTTAGGTTCTTATAAAAGCAAAGAAGATGCGATTAAAGCGAGAAAAGAAGCAGAAGAAAAGTATTATGGAGAATTTTCATACGAAAATTCAATGATTATCAAATAAAAAAAAGAAGGTGTTATCATGTTATATTGTGCGTATGGTTCAAATTGCAATTTAGAACAGATGGCTTTTAGATGCCCTAATTCAAAGGTTGTATGTAACGGAAAATTAAAGGGTTATAAGCTTGTATTCAATGTACACGCAGATGTAATCAAGACAAACAAAGAACACGATGAAGTGCCAGTTGTAGTATGGAATATTGCAGATGAAGATTGGCATAAACTTGATATGTATGAAGGTTATCCTACTTATTATGGTAGAGAAATTATCGATGTTGTTCTTGATGGTGGAAAAACTAAAAAGGCTATGGTATATACTATGACAAAGAATAGAAAAGGTATTTGTCCTCCACAGAAGAATTATTTTGATTGCATCTTAAAGGGTTACAATGATAACGGAATTGATGTAGAATGTTTGTATAAAGCATTAGAACATTCTTATGAGAATGAAATGGTAAAGGGATGATTTAATGAGAAAAAGCAAAAGTGCTTATATGAATTTTGTTTGTCCGTATTGTTGGAACACATTAAATAATTGCACTTGTGAAGTATTTCCGCCATATCACACAATTTTTATTGATAAAAACATACAAGAGCATATACGGATATTAAATGAAAAAGGTTATCGCACAACGGCTTGTTGCGAAAGTCATATGAAAGTATGTTTTAACACATACATTGCCTTTGCAAATGATTATTTTAAAGGTATAGACACACCAGTTGGATTTAAATACGATAAAAAGAGAAGAATAATTACTTATACTTATTCAACAAAATTAACAAAAAAAGAAATTGAAGAAATTAAAAAAGAAAAACTTGAAACATTATTAGAATGGTGTAAAAGTTTACCGAATAGAAACATAGAGAATTAATTTTCTCTATGTTTTTTTATTTATATATTTATTTAATTTTTAAAAATTGTATTTTATTGTATCGGTTAGCAGAAAAAAATGATTTTTAAAAACATTAAATAAGTGTGTGAAAATTTTTATAAAAAATAGTTGACAATGTAGTTTTTATATGATATAATAAGTTATAAGATAAAACAACACAGACAAAGGAGAAATTATTATGGCAAGCAGAAGAGAAAAATATCCAGACACAAAAACATTTACTTATTACAATGCAAATCCAAAGGGAAAATTTACTTGCGATTGCGTAGTAAGAGCAATTTGTACTGCATTGGATGAATCCTATAATCAGATTTTAAGAGAGATGTTTGAAATGCAGATTGAAACTGGTTATGAATATACTGATTCAAAATGTATCGATAAATATCTCAAATCAAAAGGTTGGAAGAAAATGAAACAACCGAGAAAAGCCAACAATACGAAATATACTGGCAAAGAATTTCATAAGATTTATAAAGGAATTTGCATTGCCAATATTGGTGGCAATCACATTGTATGTATTAAGAATGGGAAAGTATATGATACATGGGATAGTACAAACGGATGTATCGGAAACTATTGGGTGAAAGATTAACTTAATTAACTTAATTAACTTAATAAAAAGTTAAAAAAGTTAAAAAAGTTAAAAAATATAGTTGACAAGTAGTAAATAATGTAGTATAATATAATCAAGATAAGAAATAAATTATATAAAGGGGTTGTTTGAAATGAAAAATATGATATATAAAGAAATTGTATTTGATGATTATGTAGATAACACAACAGAATATGATTCTTATTGGGTAGAAATGTGTTCTAATTGTCGGAATAAATATAAAGATGTTTTAGGCAACCGAGTGGATGATGGTGGAACGGCTTGTGGCACTTGTTCTGTAAAAGGTTGTGAAAACGAAGCTAATTATTATGTGGATTTTGATATGAATGAAGTCGAATCAATCAATTAAAAGTGAGATTTTAATAGGGAGGTAATTAAGATGACTGTTACAAAAGAAATGAAACATATGATTATCGAAGAAGTAAAACATCTTAAAAATATTGATGATTGTGTTGGAATCAAAATTAACAACAATAAAGGCTTATTTTTTCAAGTAGTTGATTATGGAGACGAAAAGGAATATCTTATTGAGTTAAACAATGTTGATGAAGAAAATGTATATGAGCCTTGTATGGATTATAACTCCTTTTCTGAATTTGGCAATATGGAAAAGTTAATTAAAAGCGTTGAAGAATATTTGAATTAACAAAAGTCAATAACTATTAAATATATACAATTAAGGAGTTGATATTATGCCTTATAAAAGCGAGAAGATTAAACTTAAAGGCTTGCAGGATAGACGAAAAAGATTAACAGACGAACAGAGAAAAGAGATTGAAAAACTGTATGGAACTGGATTATATAGCCTTAATGATTTAGCTAAAAAGTTTGGTGTAAGCAAGAAAACAATTCTCTTAATTGTAAATAAAGATAGTGCTGAAAAAGCTAAACAATATCGAAAAGAACATTGGAAAGAATGGCAGAGAACTGGTGAAGAGTGGAATGAAGTAGTTAAGGAACATCGTAAGTATAAACACGAATTGTATAAAAATGGAGAATTAAAAAATGATGATTAAAGATTTTGAAATTGAAATTATTGCCGAACATGGTGATATTCATTATAGGATTACAGACATAAGAGATGGAAGCGTAATTCATTGTGATATAAGTGAATTAAATGAGACAATAGAAGAACTGATGGAAGATGAAACAATAGTGGTAAAATGAATACTTGTCATATGACAAGGAATATGATAAAATATAGTTGACAAAAAGATAATAATAGTTTGGAGGAATTATAAATGGGCGGTTTTATTAAGGTTGATGCAAACAGAGTGGAAACTACTGCACTAAATACAAAAGTAAATAAGGAAGTATTTGATGGATTTAAAGTTTGTTGTAAGGAACTTGGGTATCCGCTGAATGTGATGCTTGAAACTTTTATGCAACAGTACGCAAACGGAAGATTTGAATTAAAGGAAGAAGATATTCTTAAATGGAAAAAGGATGGTTCTGATGTAGATACATTGAATACAACATTTAATAAGGAAATCTACATTGAATTTAAATCTACTTGTAAATCGAACGGATATTTTGTAAAGCATGTAATTACTGCTTTTATGGAGAAATTTGCAAGTAAAAAATTCATACTTGAATATACAAATATTGAAGACATAAAAAAATAATTATGTAAAAGGAGTGGATAAAAATGTTTGACGGATTATTTGTTTTATCTATCGTAGGCACTTGCGTAGAAGCAATTAAAGAATCTTTTACTCCAACAATTCCTGCGGAGAATTGGGCAAATAAAGAGCTTTACAACAAGGATATTATAGACGGTGTTTCTGTTGAACAGCGTATGAAAAACCTTAAAAACGGTAAATATAAGCTTACAGAAGTATATCCAGAACCCCATCGTGACCCAGTAAGCGGTAAGATTATGATTGAAAATAGTAAGTTATACTATGATGACATAAAGAAGTATGGTGCGTGTAAAGCACAGAAATGGGTAGAGCAAGGGAAATATAACTTGACACCAGAAGAATTAAAAAAAGAAAAAGAACGCATCAAAGCGAGATACCAATATTTATATAATTTATAAAACTACTTGACAAGTTGGTGAAATCGTGGTATAATTTATATATAAAGATAAAGGAGTGATAACAATGGTAGTACCTATTCGCAAACAGAAAACTGATAATGTTATAACACTCTCTTTAGTGAACGGAAAATTAGCCAGAAAGCCAGAAGTCAAATATAATAAAGATGGTACTATTGACAAGAGACATTCCAATAGGGTATCTGGTGTAAGTTCTACTGTTTATCCGTTTAGCTTGGAAGAAATTAAAACTGTTGTCAATGTGTTAAATAATCGCATTGAAAATGCAACAAATGAAAATCAAAGACAGATTGCTTGTCGAAATAAAATGATGTTCTTAATCGGAGTAAATGTTGGTTTAAGGGCAAGTGATTTGGTACAATTACGATGGTCATATTTTTACAAAGACGATATGACATTCAAAGATTTTTATGTATTACAACCAAAGAAAACTAAAAAGACAGGTAAATTTGTAAAAATATTTTTTAACCAAACAGTTAAAAAGGCTATCGGAAATTATGTAGATGAATATCCTATTGGTAATTTAGATGACTACTTGTTTAAATCAAGAAAAGGAGACAATCCAATTACAGAAAGAGGATTGTGGAAAATTATCGTGGATGTAGCTGCTGATTCAAACATCGACAAGAATGTTGGAAGTCATTCTCTTCGTAAAACTTGGGCGAGAAATATATATGACAATGCAGAAGATAAGAGCGGTGCTTTAGTAATGCTTCAAGAATGTTTGAGACATTCTGATTCTTTGACTACACTTAGATATATATCTATTATGGACGAAGAAAAAAAAGATATGTATGAAAGCATTGAATTAGGGTTGGATTATATTTAGGGGGTATTTATATGGCTATTGATAAGGTATTGAAGATTGAAGGTTCAAGTATTACTTGGACTTGTAAGCAGATTGTAAAGATGATTGAAAAGGAAACAATCAGCTTTAAGAATGTTGTACAGAGAAGCTTCGTATGGGAGAAGCACAGAATGAGTGAGTTGATTTGGTCAATCATTATGGGTTATCCTATCCCTCCTATCTACGCAGAGCGTGGAGATTCTGACAATGACAAGGTAAAGATTTATGATGTTATGGACGGTCAGCAGAGAAATACAACCATTTATAAATACCTTAAAGATGAATTTGCTTTGACGGAATTAAAGCCTATCCCTTATCTTGATGAAGATGGGAATGAATGTACAGTTGATATTTCTGGTCGGAAGTTTTCCGAATTAGAGGAAGAATTGCAGGATATTATTAAGGATGCTACGATTATTGTTAAGTATTATGATAATCTTGAGCAGAGCCAAAAAGCAGAAATGTTCCGTAGATTGAACAACGGAAAGCCTTTATCTACAAAATCCAGAACACTTGCATCTGCTAAGAACATTGGAAGTCTGCTTAATATTGGTTCTCATAAATTGTTTGAAGAAATGTTGACGGAAAAATCTCGTGCTAATAAGAATCATGCAGTTATTGTAGTTAAGGTATGGACTATGATGAATCGTGAAGTGGAAGATATTTCTTTTGCAAGCAAAGATTTTAATCCGATGATTGAGGAAGTAGAAATTTCTAATAAAGAAAAGCAAGAGCTGTCTAATATGTTTGATTTTATTGTCGGTGTTCATGATGAACTGGTTGATAATAGGGAAAAAGATGTGGCGAAAAAATTGTATACAGAAACACATCTTGTATCGCTTATCCCTTATATGAAAGAAGCTATGGAGAATGAAATCAATGAAGCTATGATGGCTGAATGGCTGGTTAATTTCTTCAAGACGGAAAATGATTCTAATGTATATACAGACTATATGGAAGCAACATCAAATGGGGTAGCAAGAAATGCTTCAATTGTAGCAAGACATAATGCTCTCGGAAAATCTTATAATTCATTCTTTAAAGTTGAAGAAAATTCAGAAAATATCTTGACAACTACACAAGTTTGATGTATAATGATATTGTAATCGGAGATGGAAAATAATTCCATCTCCTAAAGCACATAACTAATAAGGTTATAGGCGATATAAGTATAAGAGGTGAAAAGTTTGAAAGATTTATCGAATGTAATGATGATTGAATTTACTAAAGATTATGGTCATTATAGTGAAAATTTTCTAGCCATTTTCAATATCAATAATATTAGCGAAGATAAAGTTCTTGAACATATTAATAGTTGTTTGTTGAATGATTATCATCCAGACATTATGATTGTGTATCCAGAACAGTGGAATAGTGTGTTTGGAGAATAAAAGATAAATTTTAAGTGGAGGAAATATAGAAATGGCTTTTATTAAGCGTGGCGAATTGCAGGATATTGAAATTATAAATGCATTAAAAGAAGCGGTACATGATTATGAAGATGGAGCGATTTCAGAAGTTAGAGATTTACTTGTAGATATTGCTGATGCAATTGATGAATGGGAAGACCTTCACGAAGAAACATATAATAGAACATAAAAGACGGTGCGTGAGGTGGAAAATATGTTATACAAGATTGAATTCGAAGTAGATAATGGATATTATTATACTCGTGATAAAGCACTTGTTATAGCTAATAATTCAGAAGAAGCAAGAGAGAAACTTAGACATCTAATTAATTCTATTGATAGCGAAACATGTGTTTCTGAAATATTTAAGACAGATGTATTTGATGGTAATGTCTTTACTGGAATACATGGGTGTAAATAAAAGGAAGATTTTAAGAGGTTAAATGATGGAGAGATTAACAAGGTTATGCGAAGATACGCAAGATGGAAAATTTGCTTCTCATGTTGCAGGTAGTTACACTGGTATTTATTCAGATATTGAATTTGGTGAAGTTGTTGAAAGACTTGCATATTACGAAGATTTAGAAGAACAAGGATTGTTACATAAAGCACCAGTGCCAAACGGAACACCAATCTATTTTGTTTCGTTATTGGATTGGCTTGAAGAAGATGGTGTACATTCTGTTGAGTATATACATGGTGCTACTGAAAATCTTTACGGAGAAATTAATAAAGATTGGTATCTGACAGAAGAAGAAGCAAAAGCAAAATTTAAATACATAAAAGAAACATTTTAAATGGTAAATGAGGTGGAAAATGTGAATGTAAAAGTAAAAGAGTTTATTTCAACAAATAATAATCCGATTATTCAATGGAAGATTGATGGATATACATATGAAAGCAAGGCATATATTCATGAGAGTTTGTTTGAAGCGTATGTATGTGATTGGTCTGTAGATTCGTGGAATGGAATCATCGAAATTACGACAGAATATCGCATGTAAAGAAACATTTTAAAGGACGGAAAATATGGAAGTTATTATTACATTATATGAAGCAACAATTGGTAGGGCTAATAATATGAAATTTTTACCAAGAATCGGTGAATCAATGAAACTATGTAAAACCCTCTATAAAGTAAAAAATGTAGTATGGCATACTGATACTGGGAGTTATGTGTATGTGGAAATTGTGGTTGATTATATGAATAATTGAGGTGGAAAATATGAATGAAATTAATGCCGATATAAAAGTTCGAGCTGCCTTAGACGAATATGAAATGGTAAATGGTGTTCGTCCTAATAGAATTACAATTGGGCATAAATTATTAGATGAAGTATTAGATGTATATTATTATAAAGATTTTGAAATAAAGACATTAGAAGAAGTGGCAAAGAAACAGAATCTTGTAGTGTATGGTACATATGAAGGAATCCCTTTTAAAATTGACTACGACAATCCATATACTTTAGAAGTAGGATGTGATGTATTATGAAAGCAATGTGTGTGGAAAATAAATTTTGTAATACTAATTTTACAGTCGGAAAATCCTATGAGCTATTTAAACACGGAATAAGAACTAACTTTGGCGGAATATGCGTCAGCTTTCATGATTGCAATAAACCTGAAAATTTTGAGGTCGGCAGCATATTTAGCTTTGGCTTGTGTAAGTTTGAAATTGTTTAAGGTTTTAAGAGGTAAATGTATATGAAAATAGTAGTAAATAGATGTTATGGTGGTTTTGGACTTTCTGATAAAGCTATTGAAATGATTATGAATAGAAAAGGATTAGGTTGTTTTAGATATCAGCAGACAAAATACAGTTTTAGAAATGGTGTAGATGAATATGTACGGCGTGATAAATCCGAACTTAATAATGGACACATATATTATTATTCCGAAGATTTAGGTAAAAAGATTAATAATCTTTCAAATAAAGCTTGGTGGTACGACAAGAATATTGAAAGAACCGACAATGATTTGATTGCGGTTGTCGAAGAGCTTGGTGAAGAAGCAGACGGAAAATATGCTGAACTTGAAGTCGTAGAAATTCCCGATGATGTTGATTATAAAATAGATGACTATGATGGCATAGAGACAATTCATGAAGTACATAGAAGTTGGTAATAAAAGTAAAGTTTTAAGAGGTAGTAAATATGGAAGTTTTTAAAGAAATAATTGGCTTTATAAACAGAACGATTGGAACTTTTTGTTTTGGATTTGCAATTCCAAAGTTATTTAAAGGTGATTACGATATTGCTGCGTGGATGTTATTTGCGGTATCTATTTTATATATTGTTGGTTATTTTACAGAGAGATGGAGCTAATAAAGCAGAGTTTTAAGAGGTAAATATGAAACATTTAAGAGATTATATTGAATTGCAAAAGTACACAGACATGAGTGATATGGAAATTATTACTTCATATTTTATTGACAATGATATTGAGGAAGAAGCAATGGAACTTTCTCATAATCTTGCAAAGTCAAAGATTGAGAAGATGAAACATAGACAGGATATTATTAAGACTTGGGCTTATACTATTCCGTCCGACTATCTGTATGAAAACTATCCAGTCGATATTGCGGGAATGCTGCATAGAATTGAACTTGATTACATTGTCAATGGAAAAGTAACTGGTAATAGATTAAATTGGGCAAAAGAAAATTTTGAGAATATTGAAATGCCAAGTGTATATTTTCAACCTTGCTTGGGATGGCTTGAGAAGCATGATGTTAGGTTTAAAGAAAATTAAAAGCAAGTTTTAAAGGAGTAAACGGAATAATGTTTTTATATGCTTATTATGAAAAGGGTATTGGAGCGCATGACAGCGCAGATGAATGTGCGGTATGTATAGCATGGACTCATAAAAGTGCGGTTAAAAAAATTCAATCGTTTTGTAGTTATAAAGTAAATCCTGATAGTGTATGGAAAATTGGTATATGTGCAAAGTTCGAAAAGTATAGGTCAAATCCGCAATGGATAAGTGAGTTTTAAAAGGTGGAAAATATGATTGGAAGATGTTGTTGTTGTAAGAAAATCAAATGGATATTCAAGAATAAATATGATGCTGGATATAATCAGAAAGCATGTTGGAAATGTTATTGTAATTCTATTGAAGAAGCAAGAAAATTTCATGCAAAACATAAGCATATAAAAGAAGATTTTTAAGTGGAGGATTTAAAGATGAAAAAGTTAATTGCATTGTTAACAATAGTTATTTTGATGTTTTCATTGGCTGGTTGTGGAGAAAAAACATATGCAGAGGCAAAACAAGGTGGTACATTCGACGATGATTGGGCAGATGGATATTTTACCGTCATTAAATCTTGGGGTGGAACTGGTGTTCATCAACATATGATTGCATATGCAAACGACACGAAGGTTATGTATTACATTGATGGTTGTTCTATTGCTGGTGGAATAACACCTTTATATAATGCAGATGGAACATTGCAAATTTATGATGGTGAATAACGCATAAAACAAGAATTTTAAGGGATATATATATGAAGATATTAGTAAATGAAATGCCAAAGAAAAAAGAAGCATGCTTCTTTTATAAAGCGGATATACGCAATGGATATTTAATAGAAGAATATTGTAAATTAAATAATAAATCTTGTAGTTTTAAAAATGAAGAATCTATTTTCGGCGGAGAATGCAGATGCTTGCAAGTTGGATTTGGATTAACACGAGAATAAAATCAGGGTTTTAAAGGACGGAAGATATGTACGAACGGAACGAAATTAAATACAAAATAGATACCGCAATCCAGCTTGCAATGTATTATGCGGATAAAGAAAAATGGGATGCCTTATTAGATGCGCAAAGTAGGTTGTATGAAGAGTTTGGCTTAGAGGATTAGTTAGTATGAGAGATATTAATAGGATTAGAAAGTTTTGTAATGAATTAGCTGACATTTGGGAAAGCAAGTGTCCAGATTGGAGATTTTCGCAGCTTGTATTGAATGTAATGAATAGCGATGAAATGGAAGATGTTATTCCTTTTTATGTAGAAGATGACAAGATGATTGAATATGTCCAGTCTTTTTTCAAGGAGTAAGAATATGGTTTCTTTAAATAAGTTTTTAGATTGTGTTGGTCGTAGTAGTTGGTATACATTTGAAAACGAATCAAATCCGACATATATTACATATGACGACAATAGCAAGCATGATGAATATGAAGAACATATTGACGAAGAAGAAGAATATATTGATAAACGAGTAAAAATCAAGAGTTCAAGTAAGTCTGTATATGTCAAAGATAAAGTAATAGGTATGTATGGAACTGTTAAAAGAATTAGTTCAAATTCGATTGGTGTAGAAATAGACGGAAAATATAATTCTTCAAGTGGTTATGGATTGTATTGGTTTAAAAAAGACGAATTAGAAATTATTGAAAATGAAAGTGAGGATTATGTAATGGAAGGTTTTAAGAATGTAGCAATTGTAAATTTGGTGGAAGATTATAATAAGAAGGACTATGCTTTTGCATTGTATGACGAAGATTTTAAAACTCTTATTGAAATTAATAAAGATAATCCGCTCCCTCATTTTGTGATTGTAAATGCAAGAGAAAAAAATAATCGTGTTATTGGAACTGTCAAGGAAGTAATTCCTGTAGAAAATTATAATAAAACTAAGATTACCGCAGAAGTTGTTGGTGTTGTAAATATGAATAATTATATTGCAAGAGAAAATGAAAAGGTAAGGCTTGCAGAACTTGCAAAGAAGAAAGATGCTATTGAAAAGGAACTTGAAGCGGAAATTAATAAGAGAAAGTCTGTAGAATACTATGAAGAAATGGCTAAGAAGTATTCTGATAATCCTAAGCTTGCTGAACTGGTAGCGGAACTTAAGAATCTTGGTGCATAAAATAATGGTGATTATATGAATAATGGTCGTGTAAAAGTTCCATTTAATATTAATAAGTGCGAAGAAGAAAAGCTTGATTCTGACTTGAAAAGATTCGTTGAATTGATTATAAAACACCAATATGATTTAGATGATTTCTTTGAATTTGCAGAGTTATGTAAGCGCTTGCACATCGATTATAAAAACAAATACAAGTATTATTAAAGAGGTTTTATAATGAATCATTTAAATTTGAACAAGAAACGAATCAGAAAAAATGTTATATCTAAATTAAATACATTGGGATATAACATAAGTGATGATGCGGATATACGCAAAATCAGAACAATAGTAAGAGATATCCAGTTAAAAAACGGATTAATGGCAGATGGATATATTGGAGACCGTACTTATCGTTTGCTTGGCTATAATATGTTTGAATACAATGATATGCTTCGAATTTCAAACAGTACGAAATTAGATAATATAATCAATAATATATGTTATATTGTTTTTTGGCTATTGTTTTTAGCGTATATATTCTTTTGTGCTACATATAACGGTAGATAATTATAATTAGCAAAGAGGGGTTTAATCAATGGAAGATAGAAATAAAAATAAAGCATCACTGTTAAAAGAATCTAAGCTACATCTTGTACAACTTAATAAAGATATTCTACACAGTTTTAGATATTCAGATGATAATCCACAAATTCTTTACGCTAATATAAAGAATCATAGGTTTATTGGTTATTTGGTAAATATTAGTGCTAGTGCATTATATTTTGAACCAAAAGACCGTGATGGTTTAATCATTGTTCCCTATGCGTGGGTCAAATGGTGTCTGCCTATTGAAGAAGACAAAATTGAAGAATACAAATAAGATTGGCTTTGGGCATTATAAAAGAAAGGTTTTAAGTGATTAATATGAATGTAAGGGTTGAATATGAATCTACACCAATTAGACATATTGCAGTTCAATGTCCTAAGTGTGAAAAGTGGTTTGACGGAAGAGATGTTATTAATGGCGATTGGTTTAGAGATTTAAGATATAGCTATCAAATTTACTATGCACAGTTTGAATGTCCAGTATGCGGAAAGATTTTTGGCGGCGATGAGTGTCGTAACTTTTCGAATGTAAAAATTAAAGAAGTTGGTTCTGCCGAAGAATGTTATAAAGATTGTCTGCATAAGAAAGAAGTTTGGGAATAAAAGAAAGGTTTAAGTGGTAGATATGATTAGAATTTTCGGAAAAGAAAGAAAAGAATTGCATAGCGATATTGATACTTGGATTGTCTATTGGGTAACTTATAAATATAAGTTTTCAGATTATACACATCCGCATGTTGAAGAATGTTATAAGGCATTTACCAACAAGGACGAAGCCGATGAATATGCAAAGGCACTTAATGATTCTATGAAGCTTCTTTGTATCACGGCTTTGCCAAAAGCATGTGTATATAAGCAGAAAGTAAATAGTGTATAAAAGAAGGATTTTATGAGGTAATGTTATATGAATTTTTTAAAACACTTTAAAAAGATATGTGTTCATAAATGGTGGGTATTTTATTACTGTTGTAAATGCGGATTAGTATGGCAAGGAATAAAGCATGATATATCAAAGTTTTCTCCTACAGAATTTATTGAAAGCTTAAAATATTATAAGGGCACATCTTCTCCTATTGATGCTTGTAAAAAGGAAAATGGTTATTCATTGGCTTGGCAGCATCATAAGGGGCGTAATCCGCATCATTACGAATATTGGACTGACAACTATGATAGTGGTACAACTTGTATTAAGATGCCTTTTAAATATGCTACTGAAATGTTTTGCGATAATATAGCTGCTGGTCGTGCATATATGGGTAAGGATTTTAATTGGAAAGCAGAAATCGACTGGTGGAAAAAGAAAAAAGAAACCGCTAAGATGCATCCTATGACAATAGATTATATTGACAAATTGTTTTCGTCTAGTTATGCTGCGGAAAGATTTCCTACAAAAAGAGAATTTATATTCTTTTGGCTTTGCGTAGAAAGAAAATATAGGTCAAATTAAATAAGGTAAATATATATGAGAACAATTTATAGATATGATATTAAACTTCAAGAAGAACAAGAAATACATGTTCCAGAATTAAGTTTTGGAAATATGAAAACTGCATTCCAAGGTCAAGTATTAAAGGTAGATATGATTCGTGGTATCCCATCTATATGGTGTTTGGTAGACACGGATATGCCAAGTAGAAAAGTCAAAATTCGTTTGGTTGGTACTGGATGGGTAGTGCCTGACAACATTCTGAATGGTGATTATCTTGGTTCGTTTATCCTTGGCGACTCTGAAATTTATCATCTGTTTGTGGAATATTAAACAATAAGGAGGATTTTATGGCTACAGGATATACCGAAGGAATTGAAAATGGAAGAATTACGACAGGTAAAGAGTTTTTGAAACTTTGCACAAGAGCGTTTGGTATTGCAATTAGTTTAAAAGAAGAACCTTTGTCAGTTCCTACTCCAACAAAGTTTGAACCAGATACATTTTATAAGGATAAGATTGATAGAGAAAAGTTAGAACTGAAAAAATACGAAAGAATGTATTTTGAAGATGCAAAAGCCGAAATGATAAAGTCTCATGCAGACAGAGCTAAAATGTATAAGCATATGGCTGAAGATAGCATTGAGAAGAATAAAAAATATGCCAAGATTAGAGCAGAAGTCGAAGCTTGGAATCCCCCTACAGAAAATCACTATAATTTAAAGAAGTTTGCACTTGAACAGATTGATATGTGTGTTGAAAAACAGGAATGGATTGACGAATGGCTGAATTATTCCAATGAAGAGTTAGACGATAGTGATGAAGCTGTAAAAAACTTTATTGCCGAACGCATTAATCTTTGTCGTGAAGGCATAAAATACTCAGAAGAACATTGGAAAGCAGAGCTGAAAAGAACCGAAGATAACAATATTTGGATGCAGCAGTTCTTGAATAGTCTATAATACAAATATTTGTTAACAATTTGTTTACAAATATTTTTGGAAAATTATGGTATAATAATATCAAGAAAACAAGTTAACATTAATATTTTAAGAGGCAAAGTATGAGAAAAGAAGATTTCAAATTTGAAAAATTAGATATAAGAAATGGTCATATTGATTATTGGTTTGATATTAATGGGAAAACAGAAAAAGAGTTAACCAATAAATACATGGAAATGTGTATGGTTGGAATAACTGGTGCTGTATATTCTGAAGACGAAGATATTGTTGGTATTAGAAGACAGTTTCATTGGAATTATGATGTAATTGTTGTAGATGATGAAGCTTTAAAAGATGTATTAAAATCTATTATAAGAGATTTAAAAGTTTAAAAAGAATGTTTCAAGAGGTAATAATTATGACTTATACAGTAACATTTGTTCAGTATCATACATATGAAGTCGATGCAATGGATGAAGATGAGGCTTTCCACAATGCATATGATGAATTTCAAAGCGATATGCGTTCTTCAATTGCCAACACATTTTATGATTATTTTGAAGTAGAATGTAACGAAGACGAATGTGATGAAGACGAATAAAAAGAATATTTTAAGAGGTAAATAACATGAATAAGAAAACTTTATGGCAGAAAATTTATTCGGCATTAGGATTTTGGAGTTACTACCAATATATCGGTAAAGAAAACTATAGAATTTTTTATTGGTGTTGTTTGCCTTATGGGAAATTCTTTAGGAAGTTTGACTTGTTTAAAATTAAAGTGTCTTAACACTTAAAAAGTTTATTTTAAGAGGTAAATATATATGGAAAGAACTTTGGATATTATGATGGAAGAATTGAAGCTCGTAAAAGAAGAGAGAAAGCCTTTGTCTGAAGCAATTGATGTGCTAAATGAAAAGATGGCAAAACTTAATGATGAAATTAAAGCATATAAATTGAATAATGGATTGTATCATCCTATGTCTGAACTTGAAAATTATAAGGGTAGAGAGATTATCGGTATTACCTTAGTTGAAAAAGATGAAGAAGGTGCACTTAATACAGAATATATGTACAATGATGAAATGTTTAGTATAGACGAAAATGGACATCTTGATTATTCTTCATATAACTGTGGTGTTATGGATTATGATGAGAAAATTGGCAAGTATGTAGAATGGTATCATCATTGCAGAACAGAACACGATTATGTTGGATTCTTAGAAATCGAACTTGAAGATGAAGATTAACATTTAAATACTTTTCATCCCTTTCGGGTGTAAAAAATATCAACAATATGCTTTTTGTACCCGAAAGGGATGAAAAGTACGAAAGAAAGACGAAAGAAAGAGGAAATAATTATGAAACTTGAAGCTATATGGACTAAAGATGATAAGGAAATTTATAAGGTTATTCCTGTAAAGAATCTTTTGTGTGGTATTGATATGGAAGGAATTGAAGATATCGAAATCTATGACGGCAAGGCATGGCATTCTTATGAAGATTTTGATGGTGAAGCAGATGATTTTGTAATTAGAATTGCAATCGAAGGAAAGTGATTCGCTTTAAAATAATTGTTTTAAGTGGAGTATTGTATAAAATGAAAGAATACATAAATGATGATTTGAGAGAGCAGAACAAAACGGCATATGATTGGCTTTGGCTTGCACAATGTATTGCAGTTGACTATGACGGATACAGAACAGAAAAAGGTCTCATGGAACTTGTTGATGAAATGGCTGCGTACATTGGAGAAGCAAGAGCGTTGTTAGATAAGCAGAGAGCAGAGGACATCAAAGAGTTTTCGGAGAGGTTGAAAAACAGATTGCAGGAATTTGATGACACCCCATCATGTGACTACGTATACGATGTTGGATATGATGATTGCTTGACAGCGGTCGAAGATGTAATCGATGACCTTGTTGCAGAAGTTGCAGAAATGGTAGGTGAGATGGAATGACCGAAAGAGATGTTGTAAATGCCATTGAGATTTGCGCAGGTATAAAAAAGCCAAAAAGCCACTGTTCGGAATGTGCATTCGCTTATAGTATGTCATGTGATAAAGATATTCTTATATGTGCCTATGACCTAATCAAACTTAAAAACGCAAGGATTGAGAGATTAGAGAAACGGAAGACTAAAAGACTTGATGATTTTTTCATCGGTATTGGCATTGGTGCGGTAATTGTATTTCTTGCTTGGATGATAACAATATTGTGAAAAACGAAAATCCGTTTTACAAACCCCTAAATGTAAAAGAAAACGAGAAAAAATAGGGGTCAAAGAACGAAAAATGGACTTTTAAGTACTTTCAAGTAATTTTCAAGTATGGAGAAACAAAATGAGAAAGATGATATATATTTGCGATAGATGCGGAAAAGAACTTGAATTTGGAGAGCTTGTAGAATTAAAAATTTCAAAGATGCTCAACAGATGGATGGTGCGAAATTCAAAATATGAAATTTGTGGAGATTGTGTAAAAGAAATTAAGCGATTTTTAAAAGGAGAAAAAGAAGAAGAATGAAAGATAAGTTTTTTCTTGGTTTTATAACTGGAGCTGGCTCATATATGATTACAAATTTAATTTTAAATTTTATTTGTAAATTAGTTATGGCAATAAAGTAATACTGCGAAGGAGATAAAAAAATGAACGCAACATTGATAGTTGATGGAAAAGAATTTCCTATTGAGATTCTTGATAAAGAATTGCAGAAATTGATTTCTGGAAAGAAGAATACTGGATATGAGAAAGAGACTGGAGATGATAAACATTATGTAGTATCTGATAATGGTACGGTACTGACGATTATAAGTCCTCATTCTAATGTTGCAGCTCAATATTATGATTTAGCAAACTACTATTCTTCTAAAGAAGTTGCAGAAAACAACGCTCGTGCAGATAGATTAATGAGACAGCTTAGAAGATTTGCGGTAGAACATAGAGAGAAAGAGTTAAATTGGGATAATGTAAATCAGCCTAAATATTACTTGTATTATGACTGCATTGGTGCAGGAATTACTGTAAACGACGAGTATGACTATAAATTGTGTGGAGTTGTTTATTTTGATTCTGATAAAGTAGCTGCAAAGGCAGCAAGAGAATTTAGAGATGAACTTATCTGGTACTTTACCGAATACAAAGATAGTTTATAAATATATCTTTTAACAATAAAATAGCGGTTTAAGAGGCAAAATTATATGGTAGTAGATATTCTTATGTGGATTATTGTAGGATTTTTTGGTATTGGAGCATTAACACTATTTGGAATTATTATATGGGCTGTTTTGAATGATATTCTTGGAGCAAGCAAGAGGTAAATATATATGATTAATGCAGATGAATTAAGACTTTTGGTAAATAATTCTCGCAGCGAAGTAACAAAAAAGCGTAAAAGAATACTTAAAAAGATTGAAAAGGAAATGATTGCTGCTGCAAAAAATGGTCGAGATTTTATAGATTATAGTTTTGATGTGAAAGATTATTGTTTTTTTAGAGATTATCTTATTTGTCTTGGCTACGTTGTAACTAATACAACATGGTGGTATGCAGGATATATGGAACGTAATGTAATTATTAGCTGGCATTCGTCTGAAAATAAAGATTATGGTAAACCGCCTACAGGTAAGATGCCAATTAAGCCAAAAGAAATTAAACTTGAACCATGTAGTAAAGAAGCAGAAATTGTAGTCGAGCGATGTGCAGATATGACTAGAAGTAATAGTAAATATTGGGATAAAAACGCAAGACCAAAATTTATAGGTAATTAAAAATGAAAAAATGTGATTGTTATAGAACCATAGAGACCTTCCATCATGACTATCCTTACTATGGGATTGTTAGTACTTGCAATGGCACTAAAGAACGAGAAGAATGTTCTTGTGGCGGTGATAGAACCAAGTGCAATTTCTATCCTGATGTTAGAGAAGAGGCTAACAAAGAATTAAAAAGAAAATTGCCTACATATAAGTGTTTGGTCATTGCTTTTGATAATAGTCAAGATGACGATACTGTTCTGATAGTTTCAAAAAACGATGGTAAAAGTATTGAAATACTGAAGACTTTTTATAATGAAGAAGCATTAGATATATATAAAAGGCTTGTCGTGTAAATTAAAATGTGGATTTTAAGGGATTAAGCATATGACATTAGAGGAAAGAGTAAACATTGTCGTAGATATGTGTAGGAGAGAGATTGATAGGCAAGAGGGTCTTATGCATTGCGCAGAACATCGCAATAATGACCACGAATGGCTTAGGCGTTACGACTTACAGGGCGTATATAAAACTGTTTATGACATTTTGACTGACAATTATGAACTGTTTATTGAAGAACCTGAAGTTAAAGGAGATTAAATTATGAAAGTAGAAATTGAAATTCCAGATTTAGAAACAATATATTGCAGTTACGATGAATATTCGGAAATAACAGGAAAAGAACTCAAAGAAATTTTAGTTGATATAGCTATTGATAAAATTATCGACAAAATGTATGACGACTATGTAAACGACATAGCATACGATGCAATCAGAAACGATGCAAAAGAAATTGTAAAGGCTCGTTCTAATGATATTGTAGACAAAGTTGTTAACAAGGTATCTGATGAAATAATGAGAAAGAAGTCAATAGTAAATGAAATGCCTAAGAAATCTGAATTGGCAAATATCAGTAAAGAATGGGAAAATTATTTTATCGAACTTATTGATAAGGCTATAGCAAAGAGGTTTAAATAACGGTATGCGTAAAGTAATTAAACATGGTAAGTATGGTCAAGAAGCAGAAACAAATAATATTCCATATGTAAAGTGTCCTGAATGCGGTACAAAAATTTATTATAGAGTTGGTTTTCCAATGGTTGTGATTTGCAAATGTGGATGCGAGTTTAGTTTTGGTGACGAAGATATTGAATGGCTTTAAGAGGTGCAGCTATGAATAGATTTATTTGAATGGTGAATGCGTATGAATATAAGTAATTTTATAATAGACAAGGTTAGAAATGTGGAGTTATGGGTTCCAGTACCAATTTATGAAAAGTTAGATGTTCTTTATTGTATAGAGAGTATTTTGCGTTATTTATTATTTGCAAATATCGAAGCAAGAGACAATTTAAAATTTTACTTAGAAACCAGAAAAATAAACAATAAAAAATATAAGGATTTTTGGTCAGATACATCCAATATAAAATTTAATTGTGATAAAACAGCATATGTTCAAATGCATTTTGACGAAATTATAGATGTAAATAGAGAATAAAAGTGTTTTTTATGAGAAAGCCTAATAGGTGATAATATGAAGAAAATTGGTTGTGACTATGGTGGCACATATGAATATTACGATATAAAAGACTATAATACTTGTTGTACTTGCAAGCATTTCTGTGACAACGAACTTGAAACCAGATTTGAATGTTGGAAAGAAGCACGAGATGATGAGTGCTATGAAAGCAAGTTCGACAATTAAAAAGCATATTTTATGTGGAGGTAATAATATGTTAGATTGTAGAAAATGTAAACACGAAGATTGTGATTTTAAAGAAGATATTTTTAATGCTATTAATACAATAAAAAGTTATACGAATTATAGAGTGGCAGAAGAAATTGAAGAAATGATAGAAAATACAACAGAATCATGCGAAGATTTTGAAGAAGCTAATTGATAAAATACGAATTTTAAGAGGTAGTTATTATGGATTGTTATAAATGCATTCATACCGATGTATGTAATGGCAAATTTGATGTAGAAGAATATGGTTGCAAGTGCGAAGAATATGCAGAAGAAGCAAAAATTCCGTTTCCATTTCAATATTTGGAACAGTATCTTTATGGTGAGTTAATTTGGGATGCTGCCATTGATAATACAATGAATGAAGTATATAGATTGATAGAAGAGTATATAGAGACACATGACTTAAAAACAAACTTTTAAGAGGTATGAAATGGCTACATATCAAAAATTACAGTGTGAAAAATGCAAGCATTATGAGTCGTTCCATCATTATCCAAACCCAAACGCTGTCGCAAGACACTATTGTAAGAAATGTAATGATGAAATCAAATATAGAAGAGATAGTCTAATAAGTGATTTTTATTTGGTATGGCTGCCTAAAGGATGCTATTTCAATGATTATTTTGAAGAGTCGGAAGAAAGCAAAAAGGAACGAGAATCCAAATATAATATTGGATGGGGCTTTTATCAGATTGAGGATTAACACATAAAAATAAAATTTTAAGAGGTTAAGATATGACAAGCAGAGAAAGATTTGATAAATTTCTAGAAGAATTAAGTGAACTCAGCAATAAATATGGGTTTGTAATTTGTGGATGTGGCTGCTGCGGTTCTCCTTGGATTGATGAAATAGATGGAGACTTTAGTGCTGATGAATTGGGATTTTTGAACGGCAAATATGAAGTGCGTTATAATTGAATCCAATAAAAATATGGTTTAAGAGGTAAAGTTATGCCAAGAATTATATTTGAAGATATTGAGATTCCAAATACTTGTGACGAATGTAAGCATTGTGGACATTATGAAACTGGTTTATATATTCGCAATCCACATTGTTGTTGCGAACTAATATGGGAATTAAAAGGAGAAGATTATAAAGTTGATAAAAATTCTATTGACGAAGATTGTCCATTAAAGGTTGGATACATAGAGTTATAACATATAAAAATAGAGTTTTAAGAGGTAATTGGCATGTATGAAGAAGTTTTTTCTGAGTATTATGATTCTGGTGGGAATTATCATATGTGGGGAACAGTGACTGGTCATCGTATAGTATATGCGCTTAGAGATGATGAGTATTTAGAGTATGAGGTAGAAGTAAATGAGCAAAGCAATTTTAGTAATTGATATGCCAGAAAATTGTTACGAATGTTGTCTCAATAATTATCATTTTTGCGATGTAACAGCGGATGGTATTGATATAGAGCACAGACCAAATTGGTGTCCTCTAAAACCAGCACCAGAGCTGATAGAGATAAATTATGGTAGTGATGAGCAGGATTGGGAAAAGGGATACAATAGTTGTTTAGAAGGAATTTTAGACATATAAAAATGAAGTTTTAAAGGATGGTAATTATGTATTTTGGTTGTGATTTAAGCATAGAAGAATATGCTAAAGATTTTGAAAAGCTTGGATATACACACGAAGAATCCATAGAGCTTGCTAAAGCTACAATTCATATAATTACAGACCCAGATATTGATTTCGCTCAACTTGTTCAGCCCCTCGTTCAGAAAGACACAGAAGAATTTGATAGAATTGTTGATGCGTTTAATAATGTTGAATATGTATATCCTATTTCAGCAGAAGACTTGAAGAAAGTTTTGGAGAGGTAAAGGAATGGATAAAAAAATATTAGAGCATTATGCAGATTGTTTTAATAAGCAAGAGGGAAGACTATATCCTTGTAGCAATCAAATAGTTATTTGTGCAATTATAACAAAAGATAGAGACAAGGCATTATCTGTTATGGAAGAGAAAGGTGCTGTTATAAAGCGTCAGGGTTACTATTATATTGAATGGGAATTAAACAACGAAAGATGGCTGTGGAGAACATGGAATGAAAATGCAAGAGGTTATAGATTTTATAAAGTTCTAGTCGATGAAAATGTGGATGAAAATCTATTTCGTTTTGTTACTGTTTATAGTAGTTCGTATTGTTGTTCTATGGAGATTATTTAACAAATAAAAATTATATTTTAAGAGGTAAAAGAGTATGTATAAGATTTTATTATTGTTAGCAATGATTTTTCTACATATAGTAGACGACTATTATTTACAGGGCTGGCTGGCATCTGCGAAGCAAAAGTCATGGTGGCAACAAAATGCACCAGATGAGTTATATAAATACGATTATATTATGGCATTATTTATGCATAGTTTCAGTTGGGCATTTATGATTATGATTGTTCCGTCTGTATATGCATTGATTACGACGGCAAATGTTAGTAGTGTATCTTTGGCGATTGCTTTAGTCTTTTTAACCAATCTGAGCATTCATATGGCAGTTGATAATGCGAAGGCAAATTTAAAGAAGATTAATTTAGTACAAGACCAGTTGCTTCACTTGGTTCAAATTGCTACCACTTGGCTTTCCTTTGTGGTGGTAGCTTAAAAGAAAAGAGGAGTAAAGTATATGATTTTAAGCAAGAAGTTTGAATGTACTGTAGATGATTTAGATTCTGTTATTGTTGCAATAGCAAAAGAAATTGAAAATGGATATCATGTTTCGAAGATTGATACATACGGTTTTACAATGAGTTGTTCAATCAAAAAAAACGAGCCAGATTTTTCAATTGAACTTGTTAGAAAGGATAGATATTAAGTATGAACTATCACGAAGAAATCATTCAACACATTAAAGATATCGGTCAATCCTTGATTGACAATGCAGAGAAGATTGCAAATGATTATAAGTATAATACGGATTTGGTTATAACTTGTTATCCAACTGCAAGAGATGAGTTTCCTCATATTGTTGTAGAACAAGAATTTATTCCAGAAAAGATTGTAAAAAGATATAACACTTAAAAACTTAATTTTAAGAGGTAAATTATGAGACTGGTTGATGGAAGTAGACTTGAAGAGCTGGTAAAAATTAGTGACAAACCTGCATGGATGGTAGTTAGAGATATGCCTACTATTGATACTGTTCCAAGAGGATTGTTTGACCAGTATAAATTTGAACGAGATGTTGCCATTGCACAGCTTGACGAACTTGGTTTAAGCCTTGGAGAGAAAATTGATGGTTTTTATTTGACTAAAGAAGAGTACAAAGAGTTATTTGAATATAGACTTATGTATGAAAATTTGTGTAAGTAAGAGGCAACTTATGATAACTTGGAAAGAATATCGTTTAGTCCCTATTATGGACACTGTTCATATTATAGAAGGCTATGATAACCCTTGTGAAACTTGTGAAAATTGGGGTGACGCTTGTGAAACTTGTGACGCATTTGTTCCAATTACTTCTGATTACGAATTCAAAGAGGTAACAATGGGGCAGATGTTAATTTGTGGAGTTCCAGTTGGAGAACCTTATGAGGTAAAAGAGAATGAAATATAAACCGTATACAAAGGTGATTAATATAAAAGATTTCTATGGAGTTTGCGCCATTTATGAAAAGCACCCATTTGGAAATAAAAACGATTTATGTTGGGTGTATTATGATTGGTGTGGGAATCCCGTAGGTTTGGGCGGAGAAATGCCAGAAGGCGAAGTAGTTGATAAATTAACAACGGAAAACATAGGAAGACAAGACCTTGCAGATTATCTTAATAAAGAGCCTGTAAATTTTGACCACTTAAAAACATAGTTTTATGAGGTAAGTTATGACACCAAAATATACACTTAGAGCATTTAATTCTCCATATAACACATGGTACATTGATGTTAAAAGAACAAATTCGTTTATTGTATATTTTATATATATGATTTTATTTTTTATTAAGTATGATTGCGTAGACATTGTTAAAAGAAGAATATAACAAAGATAATATAATAAAGAAATGCTATGAAGCAATGATGAATTACAAAGTGAAAATATTTGATTAAACACCTTAATATATATAACATGAAGCTACATCATTTGATAACTTTATAAGAAGTGTGATATGATTACATCAAAAGATAATATCAAACTTCGAGGAGTGAAATGTTATGAAAGGGAATATAGAGCGATTTATTGAATCAGTTAAAGTACCGAACACAGCCAAAGTAGTAAAGTTCGTACTTAAAGATGTTGATGCCAATATCGAAAATTATAGTCCAATTGAGCTAGAACAGTTTATACTTGATTTAAAACCAAGCAGTCCAAAATCTATTATTACAATAGCATATGTACTTGGAATGTATGCAAAGTGGTTGCAAGAACAAAATATAATTAATGGTGATAATTTTTACCAGCTAGTTCAATCGCTAGATAAAAAAATATTATGGACGAAAGCAAAACCACTGGCTAAAAAGAAATTTATATCTCATGAACAATATAAAAGAGTAATGCATGATATTGCGTTATACGAAGATTTTAATAGTTTATATTATGAATTGCTATTCGGGTGTATATATCACGGAATATACAATGATGACTTGAGCGTTATAAAAAATTTAAGAAGCTCTGATATAAGTAATGATGGTATGATAATTTTAAATGAAGATAATGGTCACACATATAAATTAAAAGTTCCAGAAAAAATTGCGTTAGACTTAAAAAGACTTGCGGACATAAATATATGGGAACGAAGAAATAGATTTGGTGTTTGCAAAGTTGATATGCGTGGCGTTCATCCAGATAGCGTATTTAAAATTGAAAATAGAAGTACGGCATCGAATGACTCATATCGTTTTACTTATTATGCAAAACTGCGTAAAATAGCCAAAGAGTACTTAGAATATTCTTTGCTTCCATTACAACTTTACACAAGTGGCATAATGCATCGAATTAAAATTGAATTAGATAAGAACGGTATTCCATTGGAAGAGGCATTCGCAAATAACAGTCGTAATCGAATGGCTCACTTAATAATATCTAAGGAGTTGCTAAGATGTAATAGCAACATTGAAGTGGGAAATTTCAGAGAGCTTGTTAAAGGTCATTTAGATTCTTTTTGAATAAATTACGATGTATTTATTAACAAATTGTAAATTATCAAACAAATGTTCGGTTAGGTATTGTAATATTTTAAAAATTATAGTAATATAATTTTAGGGAAGGAAGCCACGAAGCACATTGATTCCGTGATTCGTGGCGGAGAACCACTATATATGGTTAGAGAGGAATAGAATATGGTTGCTGAAAAAACATTAATTAAGTGCGGATTGACTAAAGATAAAAATAATTCTAAGTTAAAAGAAGTATTTAAAGATAACACCAAGTTAAGAGAAATACATATAGACACCTATTCAGAAAATCCTCTTATCACTTCTTCAGAACCGTTTATGCTTTTATTAAGAACCATCGAAAAAAATGCTGTAGCTTCAAACGACGACAATAGACTTATATTAAAGAGAAATGATACATATAAAACACATTTCATGAACATACTCTTTTCGGAGATAGCTGAGTGTTTCTTTAAGGTTTCTGAAAGTTGTTGTGAATTTATATTAAATATTCAGAATATATATTATAGAGTAACTGTTTTAAACTAAGAAAATTATAAGAATGAAAAATGGGCGTGAAAATCGCCCAACAATTTTTTTGATAATTTTAAAAATACATATTGACATTTATTGGAAATGGTAGTATTATATTAGTAACATCTAATGTTATATAATAATAAAATAAGAAAGGCAATAAAAATGAAAAGCGTACTTAAATTTGACAGATTCATTCTTACGAAAGCGTTTGATGAAAAGATTAACAAAGTCGGTGAAGCATTCGAAATCGCAAATATTTTAGACAGTGGTTTTTTGATGAGAGAAAATAAGACTAAACTTGCTGTTGGCGTTGTTGGGTTTGAAGACCTTGAAAAGTATTTTACAAAAGAAGATGAATTTACAGGCTGGACAGAGTGGACTCAGCTTGTAGGTTTTGATGGTCAGAATGATTGTTTTTATAGAACAAACAGAAGAAAGGTTCAGGTTAAATTTGTGACTAGCAAGACAAAGGCAGAATCTTGTTGTCATAAAGAAGATGAATTTAACCTTTTCTTTGGTGTGCAAACTGCATATCTGCGTTGCAGAAATAAAGCTTTGAGTAAAAAGAAGGTAGAATATGAACAGAAACTCAAAGAAATTAAGTGTGAAATCGCAGAAAACAATACTATTGTAAGGAATATGATTGATTCTCTTGAGGTATAAATTATTATGAATAAACCAATTTATCTTGATGCTGCCGCAACTGATGGATATAAAGATTCGGATGATGTCGTAGTAGATACAATAGCAAATGCGATGAAAAATTATTGGAGAAATCCGTCAAGTCTTTATGCATCTGATGTAAAAGAAACAGTCGATAAGTGTAGAGCAAATATAGCAAGTTTTATTAATGCAGATTCTGATGAAATTATTTTTACAAGCGGTGCATCTGAAAGCAATAATATGGCAATAAGAGGATTTGTAGATAATGTGTGGACTAGTAGATACAAGACAACAATTGTTATCTCTACAAAAATAGAACATAAATCTATAATTGAAACCATTAAAAGCAAATCTCTTGTATCTTATGTGCGATATTGTGATACCGATAAATTTGGGTCTGTTGATTACAATAAATTAGAAAACATGTTGTCCGAGCACGTTGGTCAGCCAATTTTAGTAAGTATCGGAATGGCTAATAATGAAATTGGAACTATACAAGATATATTAAATATATCTAATTTGGTTCATAGATATAACGGTGTCCTTCATGTTGATGCAACACAGGCATTTGGACATATTCCAATCAATGTAAAAGAATTTGGCATTGATATGATGAGTGCAAGCGGTCACAAGATTTCTCCAGTATTAAAGGGAATTGGTTTCCTATATAAAAAACGTGACATAAATATTAAACCGCTTATTTATGGAAGTCAAGAAAATGGTCTTCGTGGTGGTACAGAAAATACATTTGGAATTATCGGATTGAGCAAAGCAGTTGAACTTTGCGATATCAGTAAAGAAAATGTTAATGAAATGTGTAAAAAGAGGGACTATTTTATTAGATTGCTTAAATCTAAATTTGGCTGCAAATTAAATGGATGTAATAATAGCAGATTGCCTAATAATATTAATGTAACATTTAAACAGAACATTACTGGCGAGTCTCTGTTATACACATTAGACATGAGCGGAATAGCAATAGGAGTTGGTAGTGCTTGTAACTCTCATAGTATAGAACCATCTTATGTGCTTAAAGCAATTGGGTTAAGTGACGAAGATGCAATGAGAACAATCCGTATAAGCCTTCCAAATGATATTACATACGAAAATATTGATTATGCAATAGATGATATTGATAAAAGTATTAAACTTATAGAGATATAAGGAGATGTGCGATGTTATATAGAGTTTATAATATTTCAAAGAAGAAATGGATATACAATGTATGCTTAACTCCAGATGGTCAATTGTTTGCATTAAAACAACCTATTTTTGGGAAAACAAAATCGCTTGTTGAACTCTCACAAAATACGCATGTATATCATAAATCCATTGATTTATGGGATAAAAACGAAAAACAAATCTTCGAAGGAGATATTATTAAAGCACAGGTAGCAGACAATAGAGAGGTTATTGGATTGGTTACTTTTGCAAGTGAGCTCTCTGCATATATTATTTTGTGCGATAAGACAAATGAATATTTTACTTTAGGCGATTCGGTATGTAGCTACATAGAAATTATTGGTAATGTGTTTGATGGTTATAAAGAGGATGAAAAAGATGGTCAGCAAGCATTACAAGAATCAGAGGTATAACAAAGAAAAGTTTATTAAAAGACACTTGAATAATGACGGAAATATAATTGATGGTTTTATAGTTGATAAGGGACATAAGAATGGTGCAGAAATTCATACATTGACAGACAATGGGATTATAATTATACACAACTATGATTCTGGAAAACTTGTTACTAAATTGATTGCAAGGGAAGCTCAGATTAAAAGATACTATAAAGCCGTTAAAAGAGAGCCGCCACCTGAATACGAAAGAGTATTGGAGTTAGCAAGGTGGCATGAAAGTTTAAATTATAATCGTGTATAAAGGTGGTGATAAATATGGAAACAATTCGTGTGTATTTATCTGGTGGAATGGGAAATCTTTCATTTGAAGAGCAGTCTAAATGGAGAAATCAAATGATTAACGCTATCAAATTCAATTATGAATATGATAAGAAAATCGTATTTTTCAATCCAGTAGATTATTATAATTTCGAAGAAAAGAAACAGAAGACAGAACGTGAAGTAATGGAATTTGATTTAAATGCTTTAAGAAATTCTAATTTAGTAATTGTAAATTTCAATGACCCCACAAGTCTTGGCACTTGTGCAGAATTGGCAATTGCTTATGAAATGAAGATTCCTATTATTGGTATTAACAGAGATAATAATGAGCTTCATCCTTGGCTTGAATGCTTCTGCAATAGAATGTGTGATAGTCTTAAAGAAGCAGCAGAATATATTGTTGAATTCTATTTAAAATAAAAAATATAAAAAATTTAAAAAAAGTACTTGAAAAATTTGTAAATAGGTAGTATAATAATTTTCGTAATAAATAAGGTTATATAAATAAATATAAATAATTGAAAGGAAATAAAAATTATGGCGAATGAAAAGAAGACTATTGTAAAGAAAGATTGGGTTTCTAATTTTACACTTATTGGAGCGCCTAAAATCAATGAAGCCTACACATTCAAGATTGATGAAAAAAGCGATAAGAGCAATTGGATTTACAACAGCATGAATCTTGGTGTTGATTGCGGCGAAAAATATGGCGTTGTATACTGCGAACTTATGGGCGGTTATAGCGAAGAAAATGAAAATAGGATTTTTGCACATGGTAAGAAGGAAGATGGTTCTGACGACTTTGAAAAGCAGATTGTTGTAGATTGGGAAGATAGATTCAATGACGATGTGCTTGAAACCATTGGTGAACTTTCTTTTATCACAGTAGGTCTTGAGAAGACTAATAATGACAAGACATTCTATAAGAAATTCCTCAGTGCTTATGATGCTATTGCATACATCAAAGAACATCTTACTGAAAATATGGTAGTAAATGTTAAGGGCAATCTTAAGTATTCTTCTTACAACAATGTTGTTCAGGTAAGAAAGAATATCAATAGTATTGTTCTTTCTAAGGCAGAAGATTCTTCTAAGTATGCAGCTCGTTTTACACAGTCTATTCTTATTGACAAGGATTCTGTAAGCCTTAAGAATATTGACAAGGACAGAGGCATTATGTATGTAAATGCAAAGGTTCTCGACTTCCTTAAGGAATATAACGGTGTTAAGCTCGTAAATGCAAAAGGTGAAGAAAAGGGCGGTCAGTTCCCTTATGATAAGCAGTTTGAATTTGAAATGGATTTCAGCAACGAAGCCGTATGTAAGAAGATTATGGAAAAGTTGTTCAAGGTAAAGAAGGGCTTTACACAGATTACATTCGAAGGCGAACTTGTAGAAGGTGGCGCTGTAGTTACTACAACTTGGGATGATGTTCCTGATGAAGTTAAGGGCTTGGTGGAAATGGGTCTCTATAGCAAGGAAGATGCTATTGCTAGATGTACTGCTAACGGAAGTCGTGAGCGTAGAATGGTGCTTAAGAAGCCTATGATTAAGCTTGTTGGCGATGATAAGATTCCTGCTGTACAGATGTTTCCCGAAAGATATACAGAAGACGAACTTGTTCTTGACTACCTGTACGAAAACAAGTCTGATGAATCTGATAACGAAGCACCTTTTGCTTTAGATGGTAGCGAAGCGGCTGATGATATGGCATGGCTTAATCAGCTGTAATTAATACATAATAGTTAAGGTTATATAAATAATGAGAGGGATATTTTTATCCCTCTCTCAAATGAATGAAAAGGAGAAAAATATGGCTAAATTTGGTAAAAAGAACAAGGTGTCTCTGAATCCGCTTGACGCAAACATTTGTCTCTTAGGTCTTCCTAAGATTGGTAAGACAACAATTATGAAGGAAATCGCAGAAAAGCTTGTTGGCGATAATTACATCTTTTTAGAAATGTATCGTGAAAACGGTGCAAAGTATATCGAAGATATTATTTATGAAGATGTTCCAGATTGGGAAACTTTTGTAGAAATCATTGATGATATTGTTGACAATAGAACAACAGATTATGCAGACTTGAAGGTTGTATTCCTTGATACTCTTGATAATGCTCTTCAGCTTGCAGAACAGGAATCTATTAGACTGTGGAACAAGGAAAATCCTGCTAAGAGAACTACTGCAATCAATGCTGCTTGGGGTGGTTATATGAAGGGTCAGGATAAAGCAATGGAACTGCTTCAGGAACAGTTGTTTAGACTTAGAACTGTAGGTGTTGCGTTTAGTGTTATCGGTCACGTTCGTCAGACTACAATTACAGACCCCATTACAAACGAATCTTATCAGCAGATTACATCCGATGTTTCTCAGAGATATTTCAATCAGCTTAAGAAGAATATTGATTTGGTTGGTATTGCTTATATCGACAGAGAGCTTGTTAAAAACAAGGTAAATGGCAAAGAAGTAGCTACCGTAAAGTCTGAAACAAGAAAGATTAAGTTTAGAGATGACAACTATACAGTAGATAGTGGTAGCCGTATGAGTCAGATTTGTAGCGAAATTAACTTTGATGCAGACGAATTTATTGAAGCTATGATGAATGCTTTGGAAGCAGAAGTTAAAAAGGGCGGTAAGTCTGTAGAAGACCGTAAAGAAGAAAATAAAAAGGAAGAAGCAGAAAATATGAAGCGAATTGCCGAAGCAGAAGCAAAGGCAAAGGCTGAAAAAGAGCTTGAAGAAGTTAAATCAAAAATTATTGATTTCTTTATGGAAAACAAAACAAATGTAGAAATTATTAAGCCTGTACTTGAGCTTTGCAAGAAACATGGTTTTGGCAATCCGAATGAGATTGACAATTTGGAAGTAGCAGAAAAAGTACTTAAGGCTTGTAAATAATTATTAATGTTATACCTAATTATACCCCTTTGATATATTATCTTAGGGGTATAAGGGTAGAAAAATATATAGAATGGATGTGAGAATATGGCAAAAAAGAAGTTGACTGAAAAAGAAAAACAAGATTGGGATAATTTATATCAATATGTAAGAAAAAATATAATGGGATATGATGACAATCAATCTTTATCAAGCGCTATGGTTCTTAGGTTGAAAGGTTTATTGACCAATAAATTCATGGAGAACAACAACATAGAAAGTACTGCTAATTATTCTTACGAAACAATATTAAATACGTTTAAATTTTGTTCGCCTGATATATATAAAGTATTAAGGACTAATAATTTCAAAGATGAAATGCACAAGTTTAATTATGTATTAAAGATTGTAGAAAAAAACATAAACGATATATATATAAGAATGCGCAATGTTGAAAAGGCAAAAGAGGAAGCAAAAAATACAACTGTAGAAGTTTCGAGTCATACTGGTGCAGAATTTAAACCGAAAGAAAAAAAGACAGACAAATTTTCGAACTTATGGTGAGCGGGGTAAACAATGGCAGAAAAAAATACTAAAAAATTAAGTCCATTCGAACAACAGCAAGCAGAAGCAGCTAAACAAATTCTTGAATATAAATTAGGTGCTGAGGCTTCTATCGTTTCAATGATATATAAAAATCCCGATTTACTTAGAGAAGTTAATTTAACATTGAACGACATACATAATAATTGTTGGCGTGTATATTTTGAAATAGCAAGAGACTTGATTGTTAATGAAAAAAAGGTAACACTTTCAGAAGTAGATATTGGGCTGTATTTAGAAAAGCATCCTAAATTGGCAGATAAGTATTATAATGAATACGGCGGATATCAGACAATTGAAAGTGCAGGAGCGTATATCAAAGAAGAGAACTTTGATAGTTATGTAAGAGATTTAAGAAAGTGGAATGTTGTAGCAAAACTTGTAAAACACGGATTTCCATGTGATAAAACAAGATTAAGTGAAATATGTGATATGTCAGCAGAAGAATTGTATGATGAATATACAGTTTACTTAAATGATATTTTTGCAAACATTGATAACAATGTAAAGTCTTATAATGGTTTTGCAGATATGAAAAACTTAATTGATGAATTAGATGCTGGAAAGAATGTTGGTATTCCGTTTGCAAACTGCGATATTCTCAATAGAGAAACTGGTGGTATGTTGGGCGGTAATATTATAGGATTCGGTGCGGCATCTGGTGTTGGTAAATCAACATTAAGTATCAATTATATTTTCCCCACTATAATGAAACATGATTTAAAAGCATTGTTTATTATAAATGAAGAAGATGAAAACAAGTTTAGAAAAGAAGCATTATGTTGGTATTGCACAAATGTTTTAAAGCATCCGATTCCAAAAAGAGTTCTTAGAGATGGTAACTTCGACCAAGAGACCAAAGAAGCACTGTATAAAGCCGCAGAATGGTTTGAGAGCGAAAAAGAAAAGAGACACATAACTATTATCCCCCTCGAACAATACACCGCCAGAACGGTTGTGAAGCTTATTAAGAAGTATACTAAAATGGGATGCGATGTAATTGTATTAGATACATTAAAAGAGAGTTATGATTCTCGTGATAAAGAATCTTGGAAATCTCTTATGACAGACTGCGTTGACTTTTACGATTGCATTAAGCACACGGATACTTGTATGGTAATTACATATCAGCTTGTAAAAAATAAGAGCAAGTATCTTACAAATGCAGATATTGGTATATCTAAAGGTATCTTAGATATCTTTAGTGTAAATATATTTTTTAGAAGACCTTTACAAACTGAATATGAAGGCAACAAAGATGAATTATATTGTTATGAGCCTATTAAAAACAGCAATAGTAGATTGGAATTCAAATTAAAAAAAGACAAACATTACATGATTGGATTTATAAGCAAGAATAGATTTGGTATGAGCGATATACAGATTGTTAGCGAAGCAGATTTTTCTATTAATAGCTATAAAGACTTAGGATATTGTTCTGTTGTACAAGATTATTGATATGATTAATAAGCAAAGTTATAGGGTAAGAATTATGACAATCAGTGAACTGAAAGAGTACATATATAAAAACAATAAAATTGAATATGTTTTAGAAAATATTGGCTGTCATAGCATTGTTTATCATCCAAACAAAGAGCTTTATTCATGCGGAAATTACAACGGAGATAACAAAGGTGCAATTAATATAAAAAATAATCCCTATCTAGGTGCAATTAATTGGACTCGCATGAGTGACTTTGGAGATAATTCAGATATCATAACTCTAGTCCAATATAATAAAAATATGTCTTTTATTGAAGCTGTAAAATACATACACAAGATTCTTGATTTACCATTTGAATTAAAGAAGGCAGCCAAACAAGAAAAGAAATTTGACCCATTAAATATTTTTACACGACAATTAAAAAGCAATAGAAGAACAATTAATGTAGACGATATACATATTTTAGATGATAAGCTAATCCAAGATTATGTGCCTATGTTACATATTGATTGGTATCGTGAAGGAATTATGCCTTGGAGTAGAGAAAAGTTTGGATTGGCTTATTCGTATAGGCACAAACGAGTTGTTATACCTATGAGGTATTGGCTTACAGGTGAGTTGCTTGGTTTTAATCAAAGAACAACGGTAAATAACTATGAGGAATTCAATATTAAAAAATATTTTATAACCCCAACATATCAAAAGGCATTGAATCTATATGGGTTATATGAAAACTATGACTCAATTCAGAAAGCAGGATATGTGGTTGTGGCAGAAAGTGAAAAATCTGTATTGAAAAGAGATTCGCTTGGAGATGGAACTGTTGTAGCATTGTCAGGCAAAAATATGTCAGACGAACAAGTTAGAATTCTTATGGGATTAGATGTCGAAATCGTAATTGGTTTGGATAAAGATGTTGATATTAACGAAGTAAGACATTTGTGCGATAAATTTAAAAATGTAAGAAAAGTATCTTACATATACGATTCTACTGACATTTTAGGAAATAAAGATGCTCCTATGGATGCAAGTAATAAAGATTATCAATTCTTGCTCGATAATAGAATTGTTTATGATAGAGAAGAACAGCGTAAGTATCAGAAGAGTTTAGAGGTAAGAAAATGAAGTTATATTTTGAAAATTCAAATGGCAGAAGAAGAGTCATTGCCGAACCTAAAACAGAAGAAGACGCATTTAAAGAAATTGCAAAATTTTGTGAAAACTGTAATTTTAAAATCTATTATACAAGAATATGGATGACTCCTGAAGGAGAAAAAGTATATGATGTTGGAAGTCATACAGAGTTCTTTTATCTGAATTACGAAAATTAAAATGGTGATTTTAATGGGGTGAAAAATTATGACAAAGAAATTAATTTGTTTTCCGTTTATTGATGGTAATCTTCAAGAATATTCATTTAATAATTTAAGTGATGAAGAAAGAGAACGGGTATATAACGGCGAAGAAATAATTAAAGAAACCTATTATAACTCAAATATAAAAGAAATTTGGAAGCCAAATGAAGAAGTAGAACTCACTCTTCATTATAAAGATTATGGTCGTGGTAGAAGTTCTGTAACATTTTATTGGCTTGATGATGATGGTCACGAATATCCAATGTTTATTAAGGATGTAGACGAACTATTAAGACAAGATATGGGAACTTCAAGTGTTCACGCAATCTTTACTTATGTTAAGCGTGGTGCGAATTATGGCATTAAGTTTCTTAGAAGAGTGGGCAAAAATTAAAATGGTGATTTTAAGAGGTAAGAAATGAAAATTAATATTTGGGAAATATCTGGATATAAAGGTTGGAGTGATTATGATGGTTCTTCCGATAACAATTTTTCATTTAAAGTTGCTATAGATTCTCGATTCACCAAAGAGGAAGTTGAAGAAATATTCTTCAACAGATACGACAAGAAACATAGAACTGTAGCTTTAACTGCTACATTTATAGAAGAAAAAGAATTATAAAATTACGATTTTAAAGGAGAATTAAAAATGAAGCTTATTATTAAGGGTAGAGGCTGTGGTAAAACAACAAGATTGATTTATGCAAGTGAAGCAACTGGTTATCCAATTGCAACTACAACACACGCAGGCGTTGAATTAATTAAGGAAATGGCATACAGAATGGGATGCGATATCCCCGAACCCATTACATATAACGACTTGATTAATAAAAGACATTGTGGCAATAAACAGTATCAGAATATACTTGCAGATGATGTTAATTATATTTTACAAGATGCATTAAATTCATATTTAAATTGTAATGTTCGTTGTGCTACTATGACAAATACTCTCTATTAATTATAATGATATATAATAAAATAAATAAAAAGAGGTAAATTAATGGCGAGATTAACAGGAGAACAATTAGAAGCTATTATAAAAAAAGAAGGCGTAGACAGAATCTGGTCATGGAGTAAGATAAATTGCTTTCATACAAGTCCATATGAATACTATCTTAAATACATAAAGAAAGCTAAGGAAGACAGAGCGAATTCAATTTACACAACTACTGGCGGTATAGCTCACGACATCTTAGAAAAGTATTATACCAATCAAATTACATATGGTGAAATGATAGAACAATTTGAAGATGGTTGGATGGTAGCAGTAGACATTGCAGACCTCAAGTTTGATAGAACAGATGAAGAAAAGAATGGTAAGATTAAAGATAAATATTACTTAAATCTTGTTCATTTTTTTAATAATCATACCATCTTAGAAAATAAGCCAGTCATTGAACAGTTTGTTAAGGTTAAGGTTGGTGGCAATCTGTTCCAAGGCTATATAGATATCGCATTTAAAGACGAAGATGGATGTTTTGTTATTCAAGACTGGAAAACAAGCAGTATTTACAAAGGTGCCAAAGCAGAAAATGAATGCGGACAGCTTGTGTTATATGCTTTAGGTTTAAATCAACAGGGAATCCCAATGGATAAGATTAAGATTCGTTGGAACTTCCTTAAGTATGTAACAATTCAGTATGAACAAAAGAACGGTACTGTTAAAACAAGAGAAGCAGAGCGTTGCAGTATTGGCGAAAGTCTGCAATCAAATGCGAAAACTTGGTTAAAGCACTTTGGATATGAACCTGATGAATACTTAAAAGCAATGCTTGACACAAACGGAATTGATTGTTTACCCGAAGAAGTTAGAGAAAAGTATATTATTTCCGATTGTTATGTTTATGTTGATTTAACAGATAAGTTGATTGATAAGTGGACTAATCATGTATCTACTTTAATCAAGGATATTGAACTTAGAGAAGCAGATTACGCAGAAACTCATAGTGATGCTTGTTTCTATGATACAGATGAATCTGTAAAGGCACAGAGTTATTACTTTGCTAATCTTTGTGGGTATAGCAGAAATCTTCATAAACCATATGATGACTACTGTAAGATGATTGAAGCTTCTCAAAATAATACGGATATGTTTTCTGGACTTCTTGGCAGTAATACTTCAAGTAGTAAAGTTATAGATAATAAGAATGATGAAGTAGACCTTTCTTGGTTGGCAAATATTTAAGGATTAAAATTAGTAGTACGGCTAAATTTTAATAAATCACAATCAAATATAGTCGTACTACTAAAAAAAATAATGAGGTAAAATATGGCTTGTAATTGTAAGCATAATCAACAAGAAATTGCCGAAGGCAAAAAGAACTTTGAAGAGCTGCGCAAGTTATTTGTTAAAAGAATGACAGTAGATAGCGACCATAATGACCGTAGACGAAAAGATTATAATCAAGCAATATTTCATTATGAAGATAAAGAATCGGTAGATGATTGGAATAAGGACTGCGAAAAGTTTGGCTTATCGAAAAAGAAGTATGGTCAAACATATTCAGTATGGTCTGAAATGGATATGGATATGGTTTTACAGTGCTTTGATGATGCCGTAAAAGATTGGCGAAGGTCTTGGTGTGATGTAGAAAATTGCACGAGAAAATAATGGGGTATTTAAATGAAAGATTTAAAATGGTATGTGTATCATTACGATGTTAGTTCAAATTCAATAAAGCCTTTTAATATTTTTGACCATTGTAGCTTTAGAGAAGATGTTGAGAAGTATTTAAAGAAATATAATGATAAAGAAGAATTTACAGAAAAACTTAGAGGTTCTTTAATGTATTATTTTTGGTCTCGTTGTGAATACGAGGTAATAATTACTTCTTTCCCGACTCATATCACAACAAATGAACTAGATAGGCTGAAGCGTGAAGCAGATTCTGACCGTAATTGGATTCCAATAAGATTCGGTGTTGATTTGGATGTTGGAGTTAAAATCGATATCTATGACCAAGTAAGAAGCAATTGGGATGTATTTGTTGATTATGTATATAACAGCAAGACACGAAGACCAAGAAAGAAAAAGACCACAATAGAAGGGGCTTGATGTATGTATAATAAGAAATATCGCATTGAAAAGATTGAAGAATTAAATGGTCATAATTCTATTTATGACGGTGTAGAAGGTAGAATTGCTTATCCAGCATATTTCAATGTAGAAGAACGTGGTTGGTTTCTTTGGATTGAAAACGAATGGTTTAAGGAGTTTGCACATAGAATCCACACTTCTACCGTTAAGAATGTTGAGTATTTTGATGATTATTTCATTGTTGAAACAAAGAATACTAGATTTGTATTTAGACTGGTAAGTGATTAAAGATAATTTTAAGAGGTAAAAATTATGAAAGTAATGAATATAATTTGTTTATTAATTTGGTGTTTTCAACTTGTATATGGCATTGTACAAATTGTTAGCAATAAACCCATAAGTCCAATTATCTTTATTTGTGCGGTATTAGTCTGTATTGTAAATTATCTTAATGAAATTTTTCGATAATATAAAAGATTAGTTTTATGAGGTGAAAATATATGAAACTTACTGAAACATATGAATGGAATCATGTTCATTCAACTGATATAGCAGCAATTGAGACAACTCAAGAAGAAAATGATTCCGATATAATTGGGACAACACCAGAGTATTTTGCAAGAATGTTGGCAGACGAAGAGAATGTTCAAAAGGCATCAAAAGCTTTAGAAAAATTTGGTATCTCGGTGAAGACAAAGTATGGTAATTATCGTCCGTTATATGATGTATTAGCAGACATTGGAGAACGCTGGGAGCAATTAAAAGATTCATTTTAAGAGGTAGTTTATAATGTTGATAAAATGTAAAGAAATGGTTTCTTCTCCAAACGAAGATTGTACACGCAAAGTAGAATTGATTGGTTGTCAGTTTTCAAACAATGGAGAAATGATTGAAGGAACAATAGTTTTCCCAAGAGTTTATAAAAGACAAGAAAACTCATTTGAGTTTTTGCCAGCAAAAGAAGACTCAGAAATATCTACATTATATATACCTGAGTAAGCAATTAAAATATCGTTTTTAAGAGGCAGTTATGGTTGAGTTATTGTTTGGATATGAATGTGTGGTTGCCAATCAAATAAAGAAACAAAAGAAAACCAGTAAATATAAGATTGTTAATTGGCTTTATAAAAAAATATATGGTTACAAATATGAATCTCCGTTTCCAGATGAAACTAATGTTATAGTATTTGACAATAAGCTTATCTTTAGAGATGAAGCAACATTTAATAAAGTCAAGGAACAGACAATAAAACTAACATTTTAAGGGGATATTATTATGTCAATATACTACGAAGATTGTATGACTTGTAAAAATTTTGGCAATTGTGGATGTGATGATTTAAGAGAAAGAGAATATCTTCACAGAGAAGGCAAGGATTGTTACGAGTCTAAAATTAGCCTAAATGATTGCATTGTTGACTACAATACCATTCAAATTAGAGTTCCAAAAGAAATTGCAAAAATTAAGATGTGTGGTGGAGCACTTACATTTACAATCGATGATACTATGCAATTTGAAATGCCGACAAAAGAGCAGTGTGAGAACTTGAAGAAAACTTTTGGTATTGAAGTTGAGCTAATTGAAAACAATTAAAATAGGGATTTTAAAGGAGGCAAAATATAAATGTATACTTCAACAGATGATATGAAGAGTTGTATTGAAGAGTGGTTTGCACAAGCATTAAGCTTTGATGATTTGAGAGACATATATTTTACTGTACGTTCTGAAGCAGACAAACAATTTGTGTATATGGTAGATAGTATTATTGAACATCGAGAAAATAAACATGAGTGAAAGAAAATTTAATGTAGGTGATAAAGTTACAATCAACAAAACATCGACAAAAGATGGTGCTGGTTGTAGTGGCAAAGTTTATATGTATCATAATATAAATGATACAACATTTTATGACATAATGTTAGACAACAATAAACTCGTATTTGGATTTGCAGAAAAAATGCTGAAATTTACAAAATAAAGGTAAATATATATGGATGAAAAGAAACTTGTAACTTGGGAAATGTTTAAGAAATATCATGAGAATCTTGTAGGAAATATAGAAGAACAAGATGGTCTTGTTTTAGATGATATCACTGATATTGTTTCTGAAGACGAAGAAGTAAGTGAAGAAGAATGAGGTAAAATATGATTGAGATTAAATGTCCTAAATGTGGAAGCAAAAACTTTGATTGCTATGACACTGATTTTGATTTATATGGCGGAATTTGTTGGGACTTCTGTTGCTGTGAAGATTGTGGCACAGATTTCGACATTAAATATACGGCAGTTGAAATTGAAACAAGAAACAACAATTAAAACAAAGATTTTAAGAGGTAGAATATGGATACAGAAGTAATGATTAGAGAATTAAGAAGATTGTCAGAAAAACATAAGGATGATAGGGTCGATACTTTTGCAACAAATTGGTCTGCATTGTGCAAGGATGTAGCAAATAGATTAGAAGAGCTGCTTGAATATAAGCACATGTATGAGGATTTGTGCAAATAAAATAAAGGTTTTAAGAGGCATATAAAATGTTAAAAACTGAAAATGATGTAAGAGAACTAATTGAGAACTATGATTATGAAGATGTAATTATCTTTAGTAATCCAAGCTATGCAAGTGCTTTTGTTGGCATTTCAGAAGACAACAGGGCAATATATGATTACGATAAAATGATTGAGTTTCTTGTAAATGAAGACGGTATGACCGACATAGAAGCAGCAGATTTTATTGGATACAATACAATTCGCAGCTTGCCTTATGTTGAAAATGCTCCAATTATTATGTATTCTCTTGAATAAAAATGAAATTAATTGCTTGACAGAGTTGTAAGATTATGGTATAATTTTCTTGTAAATTTGCCAATTAAATTTTACAACTCTTAAGGTTATAAAGAAAGGTGTAATAAATGAGATATAATAACTATCATAAGCATACTCATTATTCAAATATAAAGACGCTCGACTGTATATCTAAGCCTGAAGATTACATGAAACGAGCTGTTGAATTGGGTCATACAATATATTTTACAACAGAACATGGATTTCAAGGTAATATATATGAAGCCTATACTCTTTGTGAGCAATATGGGCTTAAATGCGTTTATGGTGTTGAAGCATATTATGTAGATGATATGTATGATAAGTCTTCGAGAAGTAACTATCACTTAATGCTGGTGGCTTTGAATAATAATGGCAGAAAAGAAATAAACAAAATTATGTCGTTAGCAAACACTGATGGCTTCTATTATAAACCTAGAATTGATTTAAAGTGTTTATTATCCCTTACTCCTACAGACGTGGTTGTAACAACAGCTTGTGTCGCATCTCCTATGTTCAAGGGAGAAAACTGGGAAGATGGATTCTTAAAGCCAGTGTTTGAACATTTTGGTAAGAACTTGTATTTAGAAGTACAGAATCACAACGAAGATGTCCAAATTAGGCATAACACAAGACTTTTAAAAGTCAAAGAAAAATATGGTATTGGTCTTATTCACGCTAATGATAGTCATTATATTTATCCCAAAGATGCCAAATATCGTGATTTGTTTCTTAATGCCAAAGGAATGTATTACGAAGATGAGAGTAATTTTATTTTAGACTATCCAGATTCAGACACTATTGTAGAAAGATATCGCTCTCAAGGCGTGTTAAATGAAGAACAAATTAAAGAAGCATTAGATAATACTCTTGTGTTTGATAATGCAGAAAGCATCAATCTTGATAAAGAATTTAAAATACCAAAGATTACAGATGGAAACAGTGATATGGTGCTTAGAAAAATCATTTGTGATGCTTGGAGAGAAGAAAAAAAGAATATACCACAAGAAAGAATAAAAGAGTACGAACAAGCCATTTATTATGAAATGGACATTATAAAAAATTGTGGAATGGCTGACTACTTTATTCTTGACCATAAAATTATTAAAAAGGCGGTCAATGAATATAATGCCGTTCTTACAAGAAGTGGAAGAGGAAGTGCGGTATCATTTTATGTAAATCGGTTATTGGGCTTGACTGAGATTGATAGATTAAAATCGCCAATAACACTCTATCCTACAAGATTTATGAGCGCAGAGCGTATTCTTTCTTCAAGGTCTTTGCCTGATATCGACCTTAACTTTGCTGATGTAGAGCCAGTAATCAAAGCATCCAAAGATATTCTTGGAGAAGACGGTGTATATTATATGGTTGCATATAAGCCATTACAGGAATCTTCTGCTTTTAGACTTTGGTGTAAAGCCAATGGATATCACATAGATGACTATAACGATGTAGCAAAAGATTTAGAAAATCATTTAGAAGACAAGAAATGGAAGCAGGTAATAGAAGACAGCAAAATCTTCAGAGGTGTAATAGAAAGTATCGCACCGTCTCCGTGTAGTTTTCTTCTTTTGGATAAACCTATATCCGAAGAAGTCGGCTTGATAAGGGTCGGTAATGCAACAAACTATACGATGTGCTGTGCAATAGATGGTTATAACTGCGATGTATATAAATATTTGAAAAACGACTATTTAACAGTTAAAGTATATGAAATCATTGATAAAGTATATAAACTGATTGGCAGACCAATTGATGATATTTCTACTTTAATGAGCAACTGTGACGATAAAGTATGGGATATTTATGCAAATGCCTTGACAACAACAATCAACCAGTCAGACTCAGACTTTGGCAAACAGACTTTAAAGAGATATAAGCCTACGTCTCTTGCTGAAATGTCAGCGTGGGTAGCGGCTATAAGACCAGGATTTGCATCTTTGCTGAACAACTTCTTAGATAGATTGCCTTACACAACTGGTGTTAAAGAGTTGGACGATATATTAGAAGATTCGTTCCATTACCTTACATACCAAGAATCAATTATGAAGTACCTTGTTTGGTTAGGAATCGAAGAAAAAGGCACATATGATATTATCAAAAAGATTGCAAAAAAGAAATTTAAAGAGAAAGAGTTAGAAGAACTTAAAACAAAGCTGTTAAATGGTTGGGTTAAAAATGTAGGTTCAGAAGATGGATTTGCCGATACATGGAAAGTAGTAGAAGATGCTGCTCATTATTCCTTTAATGCATCTCATTCATTGTCTGTAGCTATTGATAGTATTTATGGAGCTTATTTAAAGTCTCATTATCCGCTTGAATACTTTTCTGTTGTACTAACATTATACGCTGATGATATTGATAGGACATCTAAATTAATTGAAGAGTTGCCTTATTTTGGAGTTACAATACAACCTATTAAGTATTCTAAGTCAGGTAGTTCTTATACTATGGACAAAGAAACAAATACAATATACAAAGGTATTAGCTCTGTAAAATATTGCAATTCACAAATAGCAGAAGAATTATTAGAACTGTCAAAAAACAAGTATGATTCTTTTATGGACTTGTTGAAAGATATTAAAGAAAAAACATCAGTAAACAGCAGACAGTTAGATATTTTAATTCGGCTTAATTTCTTCTCTGATTTTGGCAAAAACAAATATCTTTTAAATATCAATGATATTTATGATAAATTTGCAAATGCAAAAATTATTGCTAAAAAGAAAATGGAAGAATTGGGTGTGTCTGAATATCTTATGACAAAATACGCAGCAAAAGAAACAAAGTCACAGTATAGAGATTTAGATAATCAAGGTTTAATTAAAGAATTGTGCAGCAAAATAAGCAACGAATCTATCGGTATAATAGAACAAGTTTCTTCTGAAATTGAATTCCTTGGGTATGTAGATTATACTAATAAAGATATATCAAAAGATTATTATATAGTCATAGAGTTTGATGATAGTAGAAGCGCTACTCGTCCATACTGTACCATTTACAGAATAAATGATGGCGAAAAAATTGAAACAAGGGTTAATAGGTCAAATGTATTCAAATCAAATCCTTTTGGATTGTTTTCAATAATCAATATGCCGACAATTACATATGAATATAAAAAAGTAAAAGACGGCGATAATTGGGTAGACTCAGATGAGATGCGTGTGGTTTTGGCTGAATATGAGGTAATAAAATGAGTGAAGTAAAAAAATATAAATTTAAAGGGGTAATAGATAAATGCATTTATAATACACCAGATTTTAAAATATATGCGGTTATTGTAAATAAGGCTGAATATCCCGAATTAAAACAAAATAAATATGGCAATGTCTCTATCATAGGAGAACTTTCAGATTTAACTATTGGTGTAGAATATGAAATTACAGCAGAAGAGCAAGATAATAAGTATGGGACGAGCTATAAAGTAATCAATATTAAGCGAGACCTTCCGACCACAACCGAGGGAACATATCTTTTTTTATCGGAAATCTTAACAGAAAATCAAGCAAGGGTATTGATTGAAAATTATCCAAATATAATTCAAAAAGTTAAAGATGATGATTTAGATGATATTGACCTTTCTAAGCTTAAAGGTATAGGCGAAAAAACATTTGAAATTATTAAAGATAAAATCATTGTAAATTATTGCTTGATGGATTTAGTAATCGAATTCAAAAATGTTTTGTCGATGAGTATTATAAAAAAGATTTATGATGAATATTCTTCTATCGATAAGCTGAAAGAGAAATTGAAATCCAATCCGTATACTACTCTTACTCGTATTTCGAGAATTGGTTTTAAAACTGCCGATAGTATCATTTTACAATTACAAAAAGAAAACGTAATTGACTTTGGATATGACGTTAAAACTTCTCCAGATAGATGTTTGTCCTGCATGTTGTATATTTTAGAAGAGAATGAGAACGATGGTCATACAAGAATGAACTTAGCAGAACTTAGACAGCAATGTTTGAAAATTGTACCAGCTTGCGCAGAGCATTTCGTAGAAGTTATCAAAGATGAAAATATCTATTATGATAAGACAACTATGAATGTTTCTCTTCGTAAAACATATGATACAGAAAAATATATAGCAGATACAATTTTAAGCAATTTGCATAATACAAATAATGTATGGGACTTCGATGTTCAAAAGTATAGGTCGGTTGGCGAATTTGAATTATCAGATGAGCAGATACAGATTCTTGATGTAGTATGTAAAAATAATATCTCAATTCTTAATGGATTCGCTGGTTCTGGCAAAACAGCATCGACGCAAGGGCTTATTAAAATGCTCAAAGACAATAACAAATCTTTCAGGCTGATGAGTCCTACTGGAAGGGCAGCAAAAGTATTACACGAAAATACAAACGAACCAGCATCTACAATACATAGAGGATTAGGTTATACTCCCCCTAATAAATGGAATTTTAATGAGTGGCAGAAACTTCATTCAGACATTATTATCGTAGATGAGTTTTCAATGGTTGACATCTGGTTATTTAGTAGGCTGATAGATGCAATTGATTTTAAATATACTAAGCTCCTTTTAATTGGCGATAATGCACAGCTGCCAAGCGTATCGTGCGGCAACTTACTTCATGATTTTATGGAAGCCAATATTATTCCTACTGTTACATTAAACAAAATCTTCAGATATTCAAGTGGAGGATTGATGAGAGTTGCTACTGATACAAGATGCTGTAAAGAATATCTGACAAAAGATATGAAAGCTAAAGCAACTACATTTGGTGATAATCAAGACTATATGTTTATCGATTTGACATCAGAATTAATTCCTAAAAACGTAGTAGCTCTGTATAAGAAGTTGTTAGATAATGGCAGTAGCATTGAAGATATTCAGGTATTGACTGCTAAAAACGTTGGAGATTGTGGTTCTGTTGTTCTTAACAGTATGATACAGAAAATCGCAAATCCCAATTATGGCAGTGAAGTCAATATGAAGGTCGGAGATACAACCTATTATAAAGGAGATTTGATTCTTCAAACTGTTAATAATTACAATGCGGAATTAGACTCTAATAGCTTATTCGATGAAAATAACTTTGAGTCTGGATTATTTGATTCAGAAGAACCAGCTACTGCATTTGTAGCAAACGGTGAAACAGGTATAATCAAAGATATTTATAGCACATATGTAATAGTAGATTTCAATGGTATTTATGTTAAATATTATAGAAATGATATGAATATGGTAAAGTTAGGATATGCTATCTCAATTCACAAATCACAGGGCGGTGGCTTTAAAACTGTCATCTTGTGTAGTCCGCAAAGTCATATCTTCATGTTAAATTCAAATCTTTTATATGTAGGACTTACAAGAATGAAAGAAAAATTGTATCATTTAGGAAGTCTGCAAAGTGTAAATCAAGCTGTTAAAAAGAAAGCGAATCTAATTAGACATACATTTATGCAGGAATTATTAAAAAATCAATAAAAATACTATTGACATATAATTCCAAATGTTATATAATATTATTGTATTAGTTTAAGAGGTCTAATTTAAACTCTTAAACTAATAATGTTATAAAAGGAAGGTGAATGAAATGAACGAAAAGAAAGAAAGAAAATGTAATTTCAAATGTACCACCTGCGAACATTATTCTAGAAAGACTGATTTTTGCAAAGAAAAGGAAATTGAAAATTGCAGCAAACAGGTTAACACTGATTTTTCTAAATGCGATTCATTTTTGGTCAGCAGCAAACTTGTAATGTTTTGAGGTGAATAACAATGAATTCAATTGAATTAGAAATGATGAAGGGCATGGTCTCTCTTCTTAACGAAGCATCGGAAGCCTATTATAATTCTGGAACTACAATTATGACCGACAAACAATTTGATATGAGATTAGAAGATTTACGACAGCTTGAAGAAGAAACTGGAGTAGTATTTGCTAATTCTCCTACGGTTAATGTCGGTGCAAAAGTATTAACAGAATTGAACGAAGTAGAACATTCTATTCCAATGTTAAGTTTAGATAAGTGCCATAGTGTTGAAGAGCTTATTAAGTTTGCGAATAATAATGTGTTAGTAGCAAGTATCAAACTTGATGGTTTAACTTGTAGAATTACATATGAAGATGGCGTTCTGGCTAAAGCTGAAACTCGTGGTAACGGATATGTTGGTTCTGATATCACAGAGCATGTTAAGCAGTTTAAAAATGTTCCTTTAAGAATCAATAAGAAAGAAACTTATATTATAGATGGAGAGGCGATTATTACAGATGGAGATTTTATTGACATTAATAAAGATGGTGAGTTTAAAAACTCTCGCAATCTTGCCGCTGGTACTCTTTCAGTTTTAGACACATCTTTGGTAGCAAAAAGAAAATTAAGATTCTTTGCTTGGGACACTGTTGATTGTGGTGGGAATAGTCTGTCAGACAATCTTAATGAGGCAAAAGAACTTGGATTCGATGTTGTTCCTTATTGGTCTGGCACAAACTTAGAACCCAATAAGCTTAAGAATACTATCGAATACATATTTGATTATGCAAAAGAAGATGGATTCCCTTGTGATGGCATTGTATTTAAGTTTGATGATGTGGGGTATGGTAAATCTCTTGGTTCAACCAGTCATCATTTTAGAAATGGCATTGCTTACAAGGCTAAGGATGAAGTATATGAAACTGAGCTTATAGATATTGAATGGACTATGGGTAAAACAGGCACATTAACACCTACTGCAATTTTTAAGCCAGTAGAAATTGATGGTACTACTGTTGAAAGAGCGTCAGTTCATAATGTTTCTATTCTTACAAGTTTAGATTTGCACGTTGGAGACAAAATTGAAGTATATAAGGCAAATCAAATAATACCTCAAGTAAAAAGAAATATTTCTGCCGATGAAAGAGACGCAATTGGTAAAGAGCCAGATTATATCATTATCCCAGCATTTTGTCCTATTTGTGGTGGGATAGCAAGAATCAAACGAGATAATGATACTGAGGTATTAGTTTGCACCAATGATGATTGTAAAGGAAAGCTACTTGGCAAGTTGACTCATTTTGTTTCTAAGAATGCAATGAATGTAGATGGTTTGAGTGAACAAACTCTTGAAAAGTTTATTGAACTTGGTTGGTTAACTTGTTTTGAAGATATTTATAAGCTAAAAAGTTACACTTCTGAGATGATGAAGCTTGAGGGATTTGGTGAAAAATCAGTAAAAAAACTATTAGATTCTATTGAAAAGTCAAAAAATACTATGCTTGATAGATTTGTTTATGCGTTAAGTATTCCTTTGATTGGTCGTTCTGCAAGTAAAACTATTTGCAAATATTTTAATGGCAACTTTGACAGATTCTATAAAGAGTGTTGCATGAACGAATTTGATTTTACAGTGCTTGATGACTTTGGCGAAACTATGAATGATTCTATTAACAATTATATTGAAAATAATGTTGTTATGATTGGCGATTTAGCAAAAGAACTAATTATTGAAGAGCCGAAGTTTGTTACTGCTTGCAATGTTTTTGCAGGTAAAACATTTTGTATTACTGGTAGCTTAAATCATTTTGCAAACAGAGAAGAAGCAAAAGCGTGGATTGAACGGTTTGGTGGCAAAGTAAGCGGCTCTGTTTCTGCTAAGACTTCTTATTTGGTAAACAATGATATTGCCTCTATGAGTGGTAAAAATAAGAAAGCCATAGAACTTGGTGTAAAAATTATAAGTGAAAATGAACTAGTTGAAATGTTAAAATAATAAGGTTATAAGAAATTGTAAGAGGTGTTATATGATTGTTCAAGATTGGTTAGGAAAAGATAATAAACTCGGTATAGATATCTGGACTAATAAATATCAGTATGAAAATGAAACTTTTAATGAATGGTTAGACAGAGTTTCTAATAAAGATGAAGACGTTAAAAAGTTGATTTTAGAAAAGAAATTCTTATTTGGTGGTAGAATTCTGTCCAATAGAGGTCTTGATAAAAACGGTATTAAAACAACATTATCTAATTGCTATGTAATTACCCCACCTGAAGATAACATTGAATCCATTTTTGATTGTGCTAAGAAGCTTGCTAGAACATATTCGTATGGTGGCGGTTGTGGTATCGACATCAGCAATCTTTCTCCAAGAGGTGCAAAGGTAAGAAATACCGCAAAAGAAACATCTGGTTCTGTTAGCTTTATGGATTTATACTCTTTGGTTACAGGTTTAATCGGTCAGAATGGACGTAGAGGTGCTTTGATGATTTCAATCTCGTGTGAGCACCCAGACGTAGAAGAATTCATCGAAATTAAATCTGACCTTGAAAGAGTAACAAAGGCTAATATCTCTGTAAGAATTACAGATGCTTTTATGAATGCAGTAAAAAACAGAAAGCCTTTTAAAGTAAGCTTTACAAGAGAAGAAACTGGTGAGGTTATCGAAAGAGAAATTGATGCGTATCAAGTATTTCATAAGTTATGTGAAATGAACTGGGATTACGCAGAGCCTGGAATGTTGTTTTGGGATAGAATCGAAAACTATAATTTATTGAGTGAAGACGATGATTTTCATTATGCAGGAACAAACCCTTGTTTAGTTGGTGAGACTCTTATCCATACTACAGAAGGCGAAATTCAAATCAAAGATTTAGTAGGCAAAACCCCTCTTGTATATTGTATGGACGAAAATGGTCAGCTTGCGATTAGAAAAGCAAGTAAGGTATGGAAGACAAGAGAAAATGCACAAATCGTTTGTGTTGAAACTTCTCGTGGCAGTATTAAATGCACACCAGACCATTTAATTCATACGAGAAATCGAGGCTGGGTGGCTGCTAGCGAATTAAAAAAGGGAGATAAGCTTACTGGGTTAAACCGCACAATGAAAGACGAAACTCATGTTGCAGTTGGCTTGTCTGGCAGTAAATATATTCCAGAACATAGATTGGTTGCTTCTGCTTACTATGATATTTCTGGTAAGGATGTACATCACAAAGATGGAGACACCTTCAATAATACTATCAACAACTTGGAAGTATTAGAACACGGCGAGCATTCTCGTATTACAAATACTGATAGACATATCGAAATTAACCGTGATGAAAAGGGAAGATTTGTATCTAAGGCTGTAAAAAAGAAGAGAAATAGCATTAATCTTGGTTGTGGCGTAGGCACAAATTGGGTGGTTCAGAATGTAACATGGCTTCAGGAACTTGAAGATGTTTATGATATGACGGTTCCAGAAGTTCATAATTTCGTAGCCAATAGAATCATTGTTCATAATTGTGCTGAAGAACCTCTTCCTGCTGGTGGTTCATGTCTCTTGGGTAGTATTAACTTAGCTGAATTTGTAACAGAAGAAAAGAAATTTGATTTTGAAGAATTCAGAAGAGTTGTTGCAATTTCTGTAAAGGCTTTAAATAATGTATTAGACGAGGGACTTTCTCTTCATCCGTTACAGGAGCAAAGAGATTCTGTAAGAGACTGGAGACAGATTGGATTGGGCATCTTCGGTTTAGCAGATATGTTAATCAAGATGGGTATTCGCTATGGTTCAAAGAAAGCTATTGATTTATGTGATGCAATTGGATACGTTATGGCTAATGAAGCGATTGAAACATCTAACTACTTGGCTGAAAAAAGCTACGGATGCTATCCTAAATACAATGCAGATGCAATCTCTAAATCTGAATTCTTTAAAGAAAATACACACGATTTTAAGAGGGAAGACATTTTAAAAGGCGGTCTCTGTAATTCTCAGTTGTTGACTATCGCACCTACAGGAAGTCTCTCTTCTATGTTAGGTGTATCTGGCGGAATCGAACCTATTTATGCAAATTATTATGAGCGTAAGACTGAATCATTACATGGTCATGATGAATACTATAAGGTCTATACTCCGATTGTAAAAGAATATATGGACGAACACGATATTGAAGACGATAAGGATTTGCCAGATTTCTTTGTTACCGCACAGACACTTAACTATAAAGAAAGAATTGAAATGCAGTCTGTATGGCAGAAACATATTGATGCTTCAATTAGTTCTACTGTAAATGTTCCAAATAATTTCACTGTAGAAGATACAGAAAAATTGTATATGTATGCTTGGGAAACTGGTTTAAAGGGCGTAACTATTTTCCGTGATGGATGCAAACGTGGCGCTATTTTGAGCACAAATACAACAAAAAAGGAAACCGACAAAGATAAGTCTGTTGGAAATCCAAAGGAACTTCCAAGGGGGATTATTATCAAAGCTGATGATAATTGCGTAGGTAAAAAGAGAACATTACAAACTGGTTGTGGAACGCTTCATTGTACCGCATTTTTCAATCCAGATACAGGCGAATTGTTAGAAACATATTTTAGCAAAGGTTCTTCTGGTGGTTGCAATAACTTCATGATAGGTCTGTCAAGAATGATTTCTCTTTCCGCTAGAGGTGGCGTAGATATCTATTCAATTGTAGACCAGTTAAAGAGTTGTGGTACTTGTCCATCTTATGCAGTCCGTACTGCTACAAAGCGAGATACATCAAAGGGTTCTTGTTGTCCTGTAGCAATTGGAAACGCACTGTTGGAAATGTACGAAGAGATTCTTGAAGAAATCAATGAACCAAATTACATAGAAGAAGACAAAAAAGAACCTGAGCTTTCAAGCACAATGTCAAGCAGTAATGATAAGCCAAAGTGTCCAGTATGCGGTGAAGAATTAATATTCGAAGGCGGATGCAACGATTGTAAGGCATGTGGTTGGAGTAAGTGTGATTTATAATAAATTATTAAAGGTGAAAACAATGGAAAAGGTTAGAGGATTTGAAGTTGTAATTGATGAAAAGAGAAAGACGGTGGGCGATGTTAAATTGCCCACCAGAGGCTCAAGTAGAGCTATGGCATATGATTTTTATGCGAATGATTGTTATGCAATCGCACCTAATGCCATTGCAAAAGTATGGACTGATGTAAAGGCATATATGCAAGACAATGAATGTTTGATTCTTAATGTGCGCAGCTCTATGGGCGGTAAGTTTATGCTTGCAAACACAAGCGGTTGGATTGATGCAGATTATTATTCAAACGAAAGCAACGATGGTAATATTGGCATCTTCTTGAAGAATATCAGTGATGAAGTACAGTCAATCAACAAAGGTGATAGAATTGCTCAGGGTGCATTCTTTAACTTCTTAGTAGCCGATAATGGTAACACAGATAATGTAAGAAAAGGCGGCTTTGGAAGCACCAACTAAAATTCTAATTTTAATGGGTATTATTATGAATGATATAAAACTTGAAAATGATATTCCAAAATACAGAAAAAAGAAAAAATCATCTACTTCTAAATCAAAAGAAAAGTCTAATCATAAACACGAATATGTAGATTGCTTGTTGGTAGAAAAGGACGAAAATAGACCATATAAAGCAAAATACTGTAGTATTTGTGGCAAGATAAATGATGTTAAGCTTTTTGAAACCACTCCTTGTGAAAGTGCGTATTCAAGACTGCTGAATGATGATGAAGTATTTGAAAAATATAAAGATTTAGAATCGATTTATATTGATAACATTTGGAAGTTGAAATATATTTCCATTGATAAATAATTAAGAGGTAAATACATATGAAGCTCAAAGATGTTAGATTGCTTGGAATCAAGTATTGCGAAGAAAATAATTGTAAGTATACTTATATTTCGTATGATGATACTAATAAGTTTTATTTGGCTGACAAAGAAAACAGTCATACAGTATTCTTCTTAAATAGAAATGGCAGTTTAGACCCTTATCTTGTTACAAAATATTCTGCTGACTTCCATAAAGAATTAAAGAGAAGAAAGAATAATAGAAAAAAGAATGATAAGAGAAAAGTTGCAGAATTATCAAATCATGATTTTGTAAATTGTGAATCTACAATCGAAGCCGATTGGGGTGATTAATATTAATTATTATATTTCAGACCTTCATTTTGGATGTCAAAATAAATATGAGGGTCGAACATTAGAGCACGACCAAATCATTAAAGAGAATTGGAACAGGATAGTGCATAATAATGATACTGTTTATATTCTCGGAGATATTGGTAGAGAAGGCGGAAACAAAGATAATGAGTACCTTTGCGAAATTATATCTACTCTTAAAGGGAATAAGGTATTAATTCAAGGTAATCATGAAAAATTAAAAGACAATAGATTGCGTCAGTTATTTGTTGAAGTGACTCCGTACAAAGAAATTTTAGACAATTATAATAAGCTTAGTCATAACCTAGTTTTATGCCATTATCCTATCTTAATGTGGAATGGACAGCATAAAGGTTGGGTTCATATTCACGGTCATGTTCACGCAACTGATGAATGGGATGTATATAAAAATGCATTGCAGAATCTTAATGACTACTTTAAAGACAAAACTCTAAAAGGATATAGGGATTGTCCGCCAGCTGTCGCATATAATGTTGGTGCTGCTATATTAGATTGGACACCGAGAACATTGAAAGAAATCATAGAAATAAACACATCAACTGTTTAAAAAAATATTTAAAAAATTTTGAAAAAAGTGTTGACATTTAAATTTCAGTATGTTATACTTGTTACAGTTGATGGGAACAAAAGGTTGTCAAAAAAATAATTAAAAAATTTCAAAAATTTTCTAAAAAAAGTATTGACAATAAGTTCCATATGTGATATGATGTATACAGTTAAGAAACAAACATTGTTTCTATAACTAATAAGGTTATACATAATTACATGATATAACCAGCCCTCCTCGTTTTAATTTATTGGCAAATCGGAACAGACGATTGACATGCGGGACAGACCGCAACCTCATAGCGGATTAGCCAAGCGGTAAGGCACGAGACTTTGACTCTCGCATTCACTGGTTCGAACCCAGTATCCGCTGCCATAGACATAATCACACCTCTGCCCACAGTTGTAAGTGCACCACGATTATGCTTTGTGAAACCTTAAAATCTCAAGGTTTGTACGATTGAGATAATGAAGAAGACCGCTCATTAAATTTCAATCTTATTTTGTGAAAACAGAGTTGTAACTGAGTCGCTATTAAGAGAAGACTGGTCATCATCATACTAATAGCGACGACTAAAAATCGGGATGTGACTCAGCTTGGTAGAGTGCGTGATTTGGGTTCACGAAGTCGCAGGTTCGAATCCTGTCATCCCGACCATATCTGCTGGTGTGTCGGAATTGGCATACGAAAGAGACTTAAAATCTCTCGCCAGTAATGGATTGAGGGTTCGAATCCCTCCACCAGCACCATAAATAAAAAATAAAAGAGGTAATACAAATGACGAATGAAATTAAGAAGATTATGGTAGAACAGAGAATTGCTAGACTTAGTGGTTCTGAAAAGAATATCAAGTGCGGTGGCGTACTTCGTAAGTGTAATCGCAAGCTTAGAAAACTGGAGGCAGAAAATGAGAATTAATAACATTAAAAATCCTAAGAAGTTTTTCGAAACACTTTCGCAGTGCAAGGGAAAAGTAGAACTTTGCACAGAAGAAGGTGATAGACTGAATATGAAATCTAAACTCTGTCAGTATATTGCAATGACAAACATCTTTACTGATGCAGAAATTGGCGAAGTTGAAATCATGGTTTCTGAACCTGAAGATGTAATGCGCCTTGTAGAATTTATGATTCAGGGCTGATAAAGCCCTATAATGCTCCCGTAGTACAACGGTTAGTGCACTCGGCTTATATCCGAGGAGTTCTTGGTTCGAATCCAAGCGGGAGTACCACTTACATGTGCCCATAGCTCAGTAGGTAGAGCATTTGACTTTTAATCAAAGGGTCGAGAGTTCGAATCTCTCTGGGCACACCAATAAGACATAAATATATAAAGGAGAGTTTATGATTAAGAAAAGTATCAAGAGTTTAATTACATATGTAAGTGTAGTTGCAGTAATCATAATGGCTATTACAATAGTAAAGTCAAATTGCGAGTATAACGAATTACAGAAAGACTATGATGAATTACTTAATCAACCCCCAAAGATAGAATATGTTGAAAAAGAAGTTGAAGTCGAAGTTATAAAAGAAGTTCCTGTTTATACAGAAGCCGAAGCAATGTCCGAAGAAGATTTCTTTTTACTCTGTCAGTTAATTTATAAGGAAGCTGGTAGCTCTAGAACAAGCAACTTTGATAGAACATTGGTAGGAAACGTTGCATTGAACAGACTTGCTTGTAACTATCGTGGTGCCGACACATTAAAAGAAGTAATCTATTCTAGAGGTCAATATACTACGGCTCGTTCTATAACAAAAAATGAACATGTAGAAATTCCGATGTCTTCCGTACTTGCAGCATATAGATTGGCTCTTGGAAATAGATATTGCCCTAACAATGTAATCTTCCAGTCTCAGAGCAGACAGGGAAGCGGTACATGGAAGAAAGTTGGTAATCACTATTATTGCTATTCTAACTCTATTGAGGTCGATGAACATCAGATTATTAAAGAGTTTGAAGAATAAATTTTGGAGAGGTGTCCGAGTGGTTTAAGGTGACGGTCTTGAAAACCGTTGGCGGTAAAACGTCCGTGGGTTCGAATCCCACCCTCTCTGCCAGACTCCAAGTGTGAGAAAGTTCTTAAGGCATCGCTGGAGTATAATCAGACAATCTACATGAAAGTGCACGAGTAATGTAAGGCGTAAACATCTCGTAGTTCAGCTATCAGAGAATCTTAAAGAGTGATAGCATCTTATGCCGATGTGGTGAAATTGGCAAACGCACTGCACTCAAAATGCAGCGGTTAATACCTTGTGGGTTCGAGTCCCACCATCGGCACCACCACAACTGTGTGGTTCGAGGGTTACAAAAAATAGGAAGTGTTTGATGTGAAAGGCATCTAGTCAAAGCTCTCTTGACGATAAACAAGTCTATCGGAATTTGCCGACTCTGCGGAGCGTGGCGAGAGAAAAGTAGGGGATAAGAGTTTTAAATCTCTGGTCGCAGCACAGATGAACCCCCACCTCCATCTGACCATAAAATTAGTTATATGCGCCATTAGTGTTAATGGTAACACGTCAGCCTTCCAAGCTGAAATTGTGGGTTCAAATCCCATATGGCGCTCCATATAATTTATAAAATACATGAAAGTGCAACAAAGGTATGAAGATTTACAAAGAAAAACAATTTTTAGTCTTTGATTTTGAAGACGGAAGTACTGTAAAATATGACTTCGCAACTAAAACCTGTATAGGCAAAAGAGGAAAACCAGTACAGGGGTTGTGTTCTCAATTAAGAGGATTAACAATTGACCAGTTATGCGACTGTTGTACTGATAAACAGTATGGCAAGTTTTTAAGATTTGTAAAAAGACAAGGCTCTTCAAATGGATATGACATTTCTAATATTGGTACAATATTAAGTAGAGTGCCTTACTATTCTAAATATGAACAAATATTTTCTGCTGGTATAGAAGATATATTAGAAAATGCAAAAAAATTTAATTACTCAATTGGCGATATTCCGAAAGGATTAATCAAGCTCTGTAGAAAACATAATATTAAATTAGATAATATGTTTTTAGAATTCTACAAAGAAAATCCTGATGCTTATCTTCTTGCATATAATCAAGAATATACCTCATTAACAAGTAGTGATATTTTCGATGTATTACATTGTAACACAAGTGTGAAAAGGCAGTATGGTGAATATTATTGGCAATATACTTGGGAGCCAATTTCCGTATTCAACAAACTGATTAATGATTATGGTTATACAACCAAAGCATTAATGAATTATGTTGATTATTTAAAAACATATGAAGCATTAGAAGATACAAATCATACATTAATTGAATTACATGACTACGCTTCTATGATGGCTAAAATTAGCGGTAAATTCGATAAATACCCAAGACACTTTTTAACTACTCATAAAATTGCTTGTCGAAACTATAATAGACTGAAACAAGAATTTGTTGAAAGAGATTTTCAAAAGAGAATTAATAAGGATATGGAAAAGGTATTTGATGATTATATCTTCATGTATCCGAAAAGTACACAAGATATCAAAGATGAAGCAGTTCAGCAGAACAATTGCGTCGCATCTTATATAAACGGTGTAATAGAAGGAAGACATCATATTCTTTTCTTGAGAAAGAAAGAACAACAAGATAAGAGTCTTGTAACAATTGAAGTGCGTGATAATAAAATTGTTCAGGCTCTTCAGAGATTTAATAATCCGCTTACTAGCGAACAGCAAGAGATTGTTGATAAGTGGAATAAGTGGTGGTCAAATAAAATTAATAAAGATAACACAGACAAAGAAAGTGAGGAATTGACACATGGTAGCTAATGGTGACAAGTTGGTAGTAACAAAGAAGGTAGCAGAGTTCTTAAACGAGGGCGACATTGTAAAGGTAACTGAAGTAGCTAATAATGGCGACAGCATTGCATTTGCATTTGGAGAAGACTTTAGGCATATGGGTCTGATGAGTTCTACTGAATGCGAAGAACATTTTAAAAAGATTGAAACTCAGACGATTACACAGGAACATATTGACGATATTATTTCTGATTCTGATATTGACGTTTATACAGTATTTGATAAGTGCACAATTGTTGCTTGTAAGCTTCCTAATGGCTTTGTGATTGTAGAGTCTTCTGCTTGTGTAGACCCTGAAAATTATGATGAAAAGCTTGGGTTTGATATTTGTATGAATAAAATTAAAGACAAGGTTTGGGAATTAGAGGGTTATATTCTTCAGGAAACTTTAAGCGCAGAAGATTGTGATTGCTGCTGTGGAGATTGTAATTGCGAGGATTGCAATTACTATGAAGAAGATGAAGAATTTGATGAATGTCTTGATACAGATTTAGATTGCGATGAATGCGAAGATTACAATTGTGAATTTAATACAAACAAGAACAGAAGATAAATTATAATAATTGAATGAAAAGACCACAATATATAGAAATAAGAACCAAATAATAAACGCTATATATTGTGGTCTTTGACTAATAAAATATAGATTTTAAGAGGCACTAAATGTTTGGAAGAATATTTGAAGAACTTGAAGTATTTGATGTAACATTTGAAATATACATAGAAGATAAAGTTGTTAATAGACAATCAATGCAAGCTCCTAAGCAATTTCTAATAATGAACTTTTTGAAAACGGCAGAGCAAATCGGTAACGATAATAGACCAATGAAAATGAGAATGCTCAGACCTGAAACAATTTGGTGCGAACTAAAACAAGAAGAAAAGACTTTGATAAATGAAGTATCATTTAGCAACAATGCGATGATGGCATGGGAAAAAGATAATAATGGAGATAATAAAGAATGACAGACCAATACCTATTAGATAGGGGATACAAACAATATAAGCCAAGTTCGTTTGATAATAATTCGATTGTGGTAAAATTTCAAAAGCGTTTTGATGATGATTTTGGTAAAAAGTATTTTATAGATGTTGCAAAATGGTCTCACGATTATGTTCCAGTTCATCAAAGAAATGAGTGGTGGGAACCGTCCTCATATGATTATCACATTTACATTTCAATGTTCAAAGAAGAAAAACCTATATGGCTTGAATTCGGCACTTCTTGGACTATAGAAGAAGTAGAAAAGTTTGCAGAAGACTTCTTTGAGAAAATGAGACCAAATTACTATGAAAGCTGGGAAGAAGAAAGAGGTGCAAGACCCGAATGAGATATTATGAAAGTGGATGCGTAGATTGCGGATTCTCTTGTAGAAGTGAAGCATGCCCATATTATAAGATAACTGTATTTAAATGCGATTTCTGCAAAGAAGAAGATGTAAAATTATATCATTATTACGGACATGAAATTTGCGAAGAATGTCTTCTTAAAGAGTTTGATATAGTGGAAGGTTCAGATTAAGATATAAATGTATAAAAATTAAAAAAATATATTGACATACTTGATGTAATATGCTATAATCTTAATATAAAAATAGATTATAGCATTTTTAACTATTAAGGTTATAATTGGAAAGGTAATAATATGAATAAAGCAGATAATTATATGTATAAAAATATAAAAAATATTTTACGAAATGGATATATAGATGAGAATCCTCGTCCTAAATATGCAGACGGTACTCCTGCACATACATTGTCGGTAAATCATATTACAAGAAAGTATGATTTATCTAAGGGCGAATTTCCTATTTGCAATTTAAGACCGCAAGCTTGGAAGACAGGCATCAGGGAAATTTTTACTATTTATCAGAAACCTACAAATGTTATTTCCGAAATGGAAAAGCTCGGTGTTACATGGTGGGGAGACTGGGATATCGGAGATGGCACAATTGGTCATAGATATGGTTATACCGTAAAATCTTATGACCTTGTAAACAAACTTATCAACGATATCAAAAATGACCCATATGGCAGAAGAAAGATAATGTCCTTGTGGCAGGAAAGTGACTTAAACGAAACAAAGGGTCTTGCTCCTTGTGCGTTTCTTACTATTTGGAATGTAAGGGGCAAGTATCTTGATATGTGCTTAATTCAGAGAAGCGGCGATATGCTTACTGCTTCTGGTGCAGGTGGCATTAATGAAATTCAGTATGCAGCATTGCTTATGATGATTGCTCGCCATTGCGGATATGAAGCAGGTGTATTTACGCACTTTGTTGCTAATGAACAGATTTACGATAGGCATATTTCACAGGCAGTTGATATGATAGACAGATACAGTTCGTTATGTAATAAATATAAGGGCATGACTCGTGAAGAAATAGAAAATGATATAAAGAATAATAGTTCTAAGCTTATACTTAATCCTGAAAAAACAAACTTTTATGACTTTACTATTGAAGATTTTACAATGATTAATTATGAGCCGATTAAACCTAATCTAAAGTTAGAGCTTGGAATATAAGGAGAAAAAATGCTTACAAAAGAAGAAAAACAAATTTTGCTCGAACTTATTGGCAATGAACAATTACTTCATTTAATTGTAAAAGATGAATATAATACCGAAAGATATTCCATTCTTGAAGGACTTAAATCTAAAATAAGGAGTATGTAATAATGATTTCGGCAATTGCAGCAGTTGATAGTAATTATGGCGTAGGATACAATGGCGAGTTATTATGCCATATCAAAGAAGATTTAAAACGATTTAAGGAGCTAACAACAAACAATATTGTAGTAATGGGAAGAAAAACTTGGGATTCATTACCAATAAAACCTCTCCAAAATAGAGTTAATATAGTAATAACAAACAGCGTTGACGGAGCTGAATTCGATAAAGAAAATTATACTGTATTCATGAATTTAAATCAGCTAAAGAACACAATAAATATGTTGGGAAAAATGTATAACATCTATATTATTGGTGGTGGTCAGATTTACAAAGAACTTCTTCCATATTGTGAATATATTCACTTGACAAACATACAAAAATCCTTTGAAAATGTGGATACATATTTTCCAAAAATTGAAATTAATGAATGGGAGCTGTTGGATACAGAATATAAAGAAACAGACGAACTATCATATCGATTTGAAATATATAAAAGAAAGGAGAAAAGAAGTGGGCAAATATATAATATTTATAATTAATGGCTCTGGTGGTGTAGGCAAAGATGAATTTATTAATCTGGTTTCCGCCAACAAATATAAGTTACTTGGAACGTGTGATTATGATTGTAACGAATACAGCTCAAAAAATGGCAAGCTATATATTCAGAAACTCGAAGTAGGAAATTATTCTTCAGTAAACAAGGTAAAAGATATTGCTAGAATCATTGGGTGGAATGGTGAAAAAACAGAAAGAGATAGAAAATTCTTGTCTGATTTAAAATTGCTGACAACAGAATACAATGATATGCCGTTAAAAGATATGAAGAGCTATGCAAGTAGATTCTTTACAAAAAATAATTATGAAAACAAAATTCTTTTTTTGCATATCAGAGAACCAGAAGAAATCGAAAAAGCTATTAATGAATTCAAAAAAATCGGTCATACTGTTTCTACAATCTTAATAAAAAGAGATTCTGTAAAGCATATCACATCTAATATGGCTGATGAAAATGTATATAATTACGATTACGATATTGTAATTAACAATAATGGAACGTTAGAAGAATTAAGAAGTAAAGCAAAGTATTTCTTAGAAGATTTCTATGACGGATGTTTAAAAAAGGAATACTAACCAATAAGGTTATAAGAAAGGTTTAACAAAATGAGGGTTTTGCTTTTATTAAGAGGTTCTGCTGGCTGCGGTAAGTCAACTTGGATTGAACAGAATGGATTAAAACCTTATACATTGTCGGCAGATGACATTAGATTGCTTTGTCAGAGTCCTATTATGCAGGTAGATGGTACTGAAGGTATTAGTCAGGCAAATGACAATGTAACTTGGAAAACACTATTCAATCTTTTAGAAGTTAGAATGGAAAAGGGTGAATTTACTGTAATTGACGCTACAAACTCCAAGACTTCTGAAATGAATAGATATAAAGAAATGTGTAATACATATAGATATAGAATTTATTGTGTTGACTTTACAGATATCCCTATCGAAGAAGTAAAGAGAAGAAATGCAAATAGAGATGAATTAAAGAGAGTGCCTGATGAGGTAATCGATAAGATGTATTCTAGGTTTGCAACACAAAAAATTCCGTCTGGTATTAAAGTAATTAAGCCTGATGAGTTGGATACTATTTGGATGAAGATGTTCGATATGTCTGAGTACAAGAAGATTCACCATATTGGTGATATTCATGGTTGCAATACTGTTTTGCAGAAGTATCTGTCTGATAATGATGGTATGAAAGACGATGAGATGTACATTTTTACAGGCGATTATATTGATAGAGGGCTTGAAAACGCAGATGTTGTAAAGTTTCTTATATCTATTATGAATAAGAAAAATGTACTTATGCTTGAAGGTAATCACGAAAGATGGTTATGGCTGTATGCAAATGAATGCACAGGTAAATCAAAAGAATTCGAATCGATTACAAAGCCACAGTTAGAAAACGCAAGAATCAATAAAAAAGATATTAGACAATTATATAGAAAACTTGGTCAATGTGCTTATTACAAATATGGAGAAAACATTTTTCTTGTAACACACGCTGGTTTAAGTACTATTCCAAAGAACTTATCATACGTTGCAACAGACCAAATGATTAAAGGTGTTGGTAACTATAACGACTTTGAAAAAATTGCAGATACATTTTTAAGAACAACTCCTGAAAATGTATATCAGATTCACGGTCATAGAAACACAAAGAATTTACCTGTACAGGTTAATGATAGAGTATTTAATCTTGAAGGAAGAGTTGAATTTGGCGGTTCTTTAAGATGTGTACAAATTGACAAAGATGGAATCCATACAGTAGAAGTAGAAAATACGGTATATAAAACACCTGAGATGAGAGACGAACAGACCGTAACAAATAGTTCTATAGCTGATACAATTATTGCTTTACGTTCTAATAAGTATATTCAGGAAAAGAAATTTGGTAACATTTCATCTTTTAATTTCACAAATAAAGCTTTCTACGATAAGATTTGGGATGAACAGACCACTAAAGCAAGAGGTTTATATCTTGATACTATGAAGGGCAAAGTCGCTGCAAGAGCATATGATAAATTCTTTAATGTCAATGAAAGACCTGAAACAAAGTTTGATATGCTGCAATATAAATTGCAATTCCCTGTAACTGCTTATGTAAAAGAAAATGGCTTCTTAGGAATTGTAAGTTACAACGAATACGAAGATAATTTGTTTATAGCAAGTAAGTCTACTATTGATAGCGAGTTTGCTCAGTGGTTCAGAGAAATGCTGTATGAGAAAGTTTCTTCTGAAAACATCAAAAAGATGAAAGAATTTATCAAAGAACATAATGTATCGTTTGTATTTGAATGTGTCGATATGAAGAACGACCCTCATATTATTGAATATCCAAATAGCGAATTGTTCTTGCTTGATATTGTTCAGAACGACATGAATTTTTCTAAATATGAATATGACGCAATGGTTGATATTGCTAATCAGTTTGGTCTTACACCAAAAGAAAAAGCATTTGAAATTGCTACATGGCAGGAATTCTTTGATTGGTATTATGATATTTTAGAAGAAGATTATGAATATAATGGACGCAAGATTGAGGGATTCGTCATTGAAGACAGTGTTGGTTATATGACCAAGTTAAAACTTGCGTATTATAACTTCTGGAAGTTTATGAGAAGCATTTCTCACGAAGCAATTAGAAAAGGATATATCGCAAAGACATCTGCATTGACAACTCCTATAGCAAATGAATATTATGCGTGGGTTAGAAAATTACATGATGTAGAAGACAGAGATAATATTCCGAAAGATATTTGCACATTAAGAAGATGGTTTTATAAAGATAAAACTTAAAACTGAGATTTTAAATGGTAAAGAATTATGAATAAAAAAGAAGAAACTATCAAAGAAGAAATGAGTGTAGAAGAAATGAGTGTAGAAGATGCAATAAATGCACTTAAAAAAGTTTACACTATTAGGTTAGAAGAATATCCAATTAGAACAAAACATCTAACAGAAATACTTAAAACTTAAATTTTATGTGGTGTTGGAATAGGTAGACAACGTGCGGGTGGAAAGAGCTGTTAGCGCTGACAGATAAACCCTCTCAACCTTTATGGTATTCTCTTTCATGTAGGGTGCAAATCCCTACCCACATAATAACTTAAAAAGATAATTTTATGAGGTAAAAAATGAAAAAAACATTAATTGTAGTAGATATGCAGAATGATTTTATTGATGGTGCTCTTGGCACTAAGGAAGCACAAGCTATTGTGCCGAATGTAAAGAAGAAAGTTGAAGAGTATAAAGTTCGTGGAGACGAAATCATTTTTACGAGAGATACACATTCAGGCGACTATCTTAATACTAATGAAGGAAAACACCTTCCTGTTAAGCATTGTATTGAAGGTACTTACGGATGGCTTATTTCTGATGAACTTGATAATGGTATTGGATGCAAGGTAATTAACAAGTATACTTTTGGTTTCGACGGTTGGTATCACTATGATTTTGAAAAAATAGAGATTGTAGGTCTTTGTACCGATATTTGTGTGGTATCAAATGCACTCATACTTAAGGCACTGTTTCCAGATATTGATATTACAGTAGATGCAAATTGCTGTGCAGGTGTAACTCCTGAGAGCCATCAAGCAGCACTTACGACAATGAAGATGTGTCAGATTAATGTGATTGGTGAATAAGTATGATTAAATTAAATGACAAACTTGTAATACAGACTCATTTTCCAGATAACTCTTTGAGAATTGAAACTGATTATAAAGAACCTGTTTTTGATTTATCTTGGATGGGGATGGGTGCAAATGTAAAAAAACTTACTTGGCATTATGAAAATGACGCTGAATTATTTACTATAATCTGTATTCGCAAACATTTTGACAAACAAGATATGATTCTTGAAATGCCTTATTGTCCACACGCTCGTATGGATAGAGTTAAGAACCCTAATGAATTTTTTACTTTGAAGCATTTTGCAGATGTGATTAACAGCCTTAACTTTAACGAAGTTAGAATTCTTGACCCTCATAGCAATGTTTGTACGGCACTCATTAATAATGTTAAGGTCGAACATCCGCAAGAAATGATTAATAAGGCAATTTCATCTATTCCAGATAAAACTAATTTAATTGCTTTTTATCCAGATGAGGGAGCAATGAAACGTGGTACAGATTATGTAAAAGGTGCTTATGCTTTTGGAATTAAAAAGCGTGATTGGGAAACAGGTAAAATTCTAGGTCTTGAGTTAATGAATAAGGATATTGTAAAAGATAGAGATATTTTAATTATTGATGACATTTGTTCTCGTGGTGGTACTTTCTATCATTCTGCAAAAGCATTAAAAGATGCTGGTGCTAAAAATATATATCTTTATATAACTCACTGTGAAAACACCATACTCGATGGAGAGCTTCTTACAAGTGGTTTAATTGAAAAGGTTTATACAACTAATAGTATTTTTACAAAAGAACATGAAAAAATTGAGGTATTTAAATTATGAAAAGAACAAATCCTATGTTGCTTATTGATTTTTACAAAGCAGTACATGCAGAAATGTTGCCAAAGAATATTACAAAATCTGTATCTTACTTTACACCAAGAATGAGTCGAATAAACAGATGGAATGAAGTAGTAATGTTTGGTTTACAGGGTTTCATTAAAACTTATCTTATTGATTATTTTAATGAAGAGTTTTTTAACAAACCCTTTGACGAAGTAATTTCTGATTACAAAAGAATTATGGACGCAACGCTTGGTGAAAATGCTTATAAAATTGATAAGATTGAAAAACTGCACCAGCTTGGTTATCTCCCTATTGAAATTGTAGCACTCCCCGAAGGAGCACTTGTTCCTATGCATGTGCCGATGTTTGGCATCACAAATACTCACCCAGATTTTGCTTGGCTTCCTCAAAGCTTAGAATCCCTTATTTCTGCTGAAATGTGGCATCCAATGCTTGCTGCAACTGTTGGTTATACTTACAGAGAGATTGTCAACAAATATTATGACCTTACTTGTGATGATAATATTCCAAAAGCAAGAGCGCTTGGAGCCTTTGACTTTAGAGGTGAAGAATGTCTTCAGTCCGCCGAAAAAGCTGGTGCTGGTTGGTGCCTTTCTTTCTTGAATACCGCAACTGTTCCTACCATTCCCTATCTTGAAGTTAATTATAATTGTGATTGTACAAAGGAACCTGTTGCATTTGGTAGTCCTTCTACTGAGCATTCTGTGATGTGTAGTAATTATGCAGTAGATGGTGACGAAGAAACTTTGCTTAGAAGATTACTTACAGAGATTTATCCTAATACAAGTTTTAGTGCCGTACTTGATTCTTATGATTATTGGAATGTAATTGACAACATTCTTCCCAAGCTCAAGAAAGAAATTCTCGAACATAATGGCTGTATGCTTATGCGTGGCGATTCTGGTGATTGTATTGAGGTAGTAACTAAAACAGTATTTAAGCTTTGGGATATTTTCGGTGGAACTATTAACTCTAAAGGTTATAAAGTTCTTAATCCTCATGTAAAGGCTATTTATGGTGACAGCATTACAATTCAGAGATGTGAAGAAATCTACAGAATTCTCACAGAAAATGGATTTGCTTGTTCTAACGTTACACTTGGAGTTGGTTCATTCTCATTTCAGTGTGTCGAAGAAGACGGTTTGTTAAAACCATTTACAAGAGACACATTTAGCTCATGCATCAAAGCCACATATTGCGAAATTGATGAAAAGCCATTTCCCATTTTTAAGAACCCTAAAGATGGTGGGTTTAAGAAGTCTCAAAAGGGATGCTGTGTTGTTTGTGAGTCAGAGCAAGTTGATTGGAGAGGGTATACAAAGGAACTTATATATAGAGATGGTTATTCTTGGCAAGAGGCTTGTGCAATAAATTACAACAAACTCGTAACCATTTTTAAAGATGGAGTAATGATTAAAGAACAGACTCTCGCAGAAATCAGAAATAGACTTCATGGAGGTAGATTCTGATGATTAAACATATTAAATGTGACATTTTTGAATCTGGTGCAGATGCAATTCTGCATCAGGTTAATTGTCAAGGCGTAATGGGTAGTGGTATTGCAAAGCAGGTGCGTGAAAAATATCCATGGGTATATGCACATTACAAACGATTTTGTAAGAATTTTAGAAACAAAGAAGATTTACTTGGGTTCAAGCAAGGAATTTATATTAATGAAAAACAGGAAATTATTAATATATATTCTCAGTTAAATTACGGATATGATGGAAAATGTTATACCAACTATGATGCCTTAGAAAAAGCACTTAAATCTGTAAAGGATTTCTATAAAGGCAAAACTATTGCTATTCCATACCTCATGGGATGCGCCCGTGGTGGTGGTAATTGGATTGTCGTATACAAAATGATTGAAGAAATTTTTGAAGACTTTGATGTTTTAATTTGTGAATATAACGGAGGTTGACCATATGTTTGATGCAGTAAAAGTAAAAAATGATATAGTACAATGGATTCGTGATTGGTTTGAAAAAAATGGCAATCAATGTAATGCCGTTATTGGAATCAGTGGCGGCAAGGATTCATCGGTAGTCGCCGCATTGTGCGTAGAAGCATTGGGTAAATATAGAGTTTTTGGTGTTATGATGCCTAATGGTATTCAGTCTGATTTAGACGATTCTTATAAGATTTGCGAACACTTAAATATTTCTTATATGACAACAAATATTGAGTTTATTTACAATGATTTTGTAGATGCTATTGAACATAATGGTAATAGAAGATGGGATGCTTTTACACCAGATGGACTTTCAGACCAAAGTAAGATAAATCTTCCCCCTCGTATTCGTATGGCAATGCTTTATGCCATTTCTCAATCCATTAATGGTAGAGTTGCTTGCACCGACAATCTTTCCGAATCTTATATTGGATATTCGACTCGATGGGGAGATAATGTGGGAGACTTCTGCCCTCTTGCAAATCTTACGAGCGAAGAAGTAATTGCTGTTGGTGACGCTCTTGGGCTTCCTTATGAGCTTACTCATAAAACTCCCTCTGATGGGCTTTGCGGTAAAACAGACGAAGACAGATTTGGTTTTACATATGAAGTATTAAACAAATATATTCGTACTGGAATTTGCGAAGACGCAGCAATCAAAGCAAAGATTGATTATATGCACGAAAAAAATTTATTTAAGCAACAGCCGATACCAAACTTTCATGTATAAAAACAAACAAGCTGCCTACAATAATTATTAGACATCAGGACTGCTTGTACACCAAAGTAAAAAAAATGGTTAATATATTAGCAAAAATACGTCATTTCCAATAAAAACTGCTAATATATTAACCATCAATCATTTATCTTAAAAAATTAAAGTCGCTTATTTGGCTTCGTTAAATGCCTTGTAAGCGACTTTTTGTTTACCTGATATCTTCTTCATTTAATCATCTAAACCTGCTGTCAGACGATACAGCAATGCGTAGTGGTGCAATACTAAACGTTGTAAATATCTTTTGCAGAGAATGCTTCACTAATATCATTTGTTCCAGCAGCACTTTCTATTCTTATACCTCTTTCCTTGAACAACTTATAAATATTTACAAATTCCATTTGTTTGCGGCTGATTCTTGAAAAGTTTGCAACCAACAGCACATCGCATAAATTTACATCTTCAAGATGTCTTGTAACATATGCAACTTCATATCTTTTCTCAATTGCGTATAATCTACACATCATTTCTTGAAATTCTTTATTATTTCCTCGAACATAAATCACAGCCTTTGCCCTGTAATCATATCTAAAATAATATGCAACTTTTTCAGTCATGATGTCCATCTCCTGTTTAAAATTTATTTATTGTACAAAGTTATCACAAATAAAATATAGTGCGATAACTTTGTACAAGTGTTATATTATAATATAATTAAATATTTTTACCGTGAATATGCTTTTTGCGTGGGATAGTTCGTACTAAATCGACGGGTGATAGTCGGTGGATTACCCCACCAAAACAAACGTTATCACCTCTATCCATACGACTAAATTGCGTATGGATATGGACTACAACCTCCTCCTCGCTTACATCAGCTCTCTTTACAAAAACATTGAACATGATTCTCATAAACTCTTCATCCATTGAACCACAATCTTCTTTTACATCTTCAATAAATTGAACAATAAAGTTTTCAATATCTTTCGGCTGAATATCTTCTGCCTCAAGAACATTTCTTCTTTTCTCTAACTCTTCTTCAATTTGAAATTTGCGTCTTGTTAATTCGCCATTCTTTTCATCAAGCATTTCTTTGCTCATGTCTCCATCTAAATACAAATCTGTCAATTTTTCTTGTTTCTTGAAAATCTGAGCCAATTCCTTTTTGAGCTGTGCTGTGCTTATAACTGGCTCGTCTCTCATTGATAAAATTTCTTCATAAGCCACTTGAGCAATTTGCTTTACTTGATTTTCATCCATAACAATATCAGTAACTGCTTTTAATACTTTTGACTCAAACCAATCTTTATTAATACTTGGATTCTTACATCCGTTTTTATGTTTAACTTTTCCTACGCACTTATAATAGTAGTTTAGCTTACCATCTTTCTTTCCGTTGTGACCACCAGAACGCTTAGAACCTGCTCCGCAAATATGTTCTCCGCAACAAGTACAAAAAGCTTTACCAGTCAAATGGTAATATCGTTTTTCAGTTCGTTGTCTAGCTTGCGCTTCTTCACTTGCTTCTCGACATAATCTTTGAACAGTATTCCAAAGCTCTTTATCGATAGGATGGTCTTTAATAATTCCATCAAGTCGAATTGTTTCTTTTTTGTCAATCGTGTAAACATAGTTCCCAATATACTTCTCGTTTCTTAAAAGGTCATAAAGGGTACGAGTATTAAACTTTTTACCCCGTTGGTTTCGATATCCCTCTGCATTTAATCGTTCACAAATGTCTGTCTTGGGAACACCAGCAGCAAATTCTTCGAACATTCGTTTGACAATTTTTGCATTTTCATTTGGCACATAATATCCCTCATCATCTAAAGAATATCCGAATAACACTTGACCACCAGCGTGTTTACCTTTCAGTGCGTTTTCTCTCAAGCCTTTTCGAACCTCGACAGCAAGGTTGGCTGAATAATATTGGTCAATTGTTTCAAGAAAACCTTCTAGTAGCTCTCCTTCAGGAGTATCATCAATCTTTTGCGTTACAGAAACAACTTTGATATCGACATCATTTAATTTCTTCTTATACAATGCACTATCAAATTTGTTACGAGCAAAACGATTAAACTTATGCACCAAAACATAATCGGCTTGGATATGACCTCTCAATAATTGATTAACCATGTTCTGAAAATCTTCACGGTCATCCGTTTTACCACTGACTGCTTCATCGGTAAACTCTGCTATTAGCTCAATATTTTCCCTTTCGCAATACTCACGAATTGCCCTTAGTTGAGCATCAATACTTTCCTCCCGCTGATTGTTAGAAGAGAATCGAGCATAAGCAACCGCAACTTTTCTACGTTTCTTATTCCTTTCGATAGTCCTTGACATACTTGCCATACTATCACTCCTTTTACATTATAATTCTTATAACTTTCTTAGTTATAAAAACATAAGCATCACCTCTTCTTAAATTTATATTAACACAATAATTAAGATAAGTGAAATAAAATGATTTGCTATTGGCTACTTTGACCACTTGACCAGATAAAATTATTATTTTAATATAATATAAAAGAGAAGATAGGGTAGGGGAGGGGAGAGGTAGGGAAGAGCAGGTGTATGCTAAATAAATATAATTATTAAAGTTATATAGAAAACGAGGTTATAAAATGAGAAAAGAACGAGAAATAACTATTAAACTTATAAAAAATAAAAATAATAATATACGCATATTGGCAGAATATTTTGCAAGAAAATATAGCGAAGAAATTATAAAAAAACAAAATATAAAATCGTAAAAAAAAGGAAATCTTTTATAGATTTCCTTAATATTTTATATACTTAATTTTAGGTGAGTTCTATTGCCGTTATATTGCCAGAGTCATTTACGCTAATCATAAATTTTTTCGTACTATCAGGAGTCGTAGACCTTAATATAATGTAAGATGATTCAACATTACCAGCAAACCATGCATTACCGCTCCAATCAATCGTATGTGCATTTGAACGGGAAGAATTATCATTGCCGTTACCTACAATATGAGCGTATTTATTTTCAGTATCTTCTATATTAAATTTTCCTTGAACATGTTGCGATTCCCCATTTGCCACTGAATAGTAACCTTCTGCATGAGAATAATCACCGTTTGCATCAGCGCCGAAACCCTCTGCATGAGAAGCTTTTCCATTTGCTTCAGCGCCAATACCTTCTGCATGAGAAGCAAATCCAGTAGCCCTAGTAGGGGATGGCGGCTCAATGCAATAACCCTCTGCATGAGAAGCAAATCCAGAAGCCACTGAATAGCAACCCTCTGCATGAGAATAATCACCAGAAGCCACAGTGTTTTGACCTGTAGCAGTAGAATTATTCCCTATCAGTGAACCTTCTTTTCTATTCATAGAAAAGCTTCCTGTTCCAACAGGGTCTGCCTTAGCCATATAAGTTTCTTTATTATGTTCGTGTAAAGTTGACAATGACCCCACAGTTACAACTTTATCTTTTATTTCTGCCATATATCAACCACCTCTATTCTTTGTTATATTCTTAATAAAAAAATAAGGCGACGTTATATCGTCGCCTTTAATGTTTAACAAACTGTTGTACTATTAAATTTTAGTCCAGTAACAGGTTGCCAATCCTCTGACGTACTTTTCCTAAACCTAATATTATTTACAACATTTCCATTAAATTTGATTGAGCCAGTAGTATAAGTAAGAGTGATTGTATCAATGCGCTTACGATTGTTTGCTGCGGGAGCAATTAGTCTTAAACATTTGCTTCCATTTAACATCGCTGTTTTAAGGTGTTTTGATACATCGACAGTATAACTTGAACTACCACCAGCAACATCTACTGTAGTTGAATCGCTATAGTCATATGTTGTAGGTCTATTTGTGCCTGTTGTGCTATTAGTAAAATTCTCAATAGCACAATGACTAATTGCTATATCTGCATTCCAATAGTCGTCTGCATCTGATGAATCGAATGTTACTTTTAAAGTAGCTGTTTTGAACAGACTTGGAAGCGAATCAAATCTTATTAAAATCCAGTTGCGATAGTTACTACCACTACCTGCACCACCAATGTGGTCAGTAGGAGAAACCGTAGTCTCTCCATAACGAAGACATGTATATACATTTCCAGTACTTCCACATTCGCCTTGTTTTTTAAAAGTAGGCGTAATTGTAGCCATAACTTACACCCCCCTTAACCAGCACTCCAAGTAATACTAAGAGTACCACTAGAATATGTCATACTACATCCCTGTATTTTATATACTTTTTTTGCACTCCAGTCATATCCTATAATTGCTTGGTCGTTGGTTATATCGTACAATCCACAGTAGCCAGAGTCAGAGTTCCAAACTTTCATTGAGTTATTTTTGGTAGTGTTGTTTGCAATAAAACCACAGCCACTACAAGCACTCGTGATTACACCAGCTGTTGTGTCACTGCCTTCTTTAGACAAAGCACCAAGATTTGTTCTCGCAGTAGATTTAGATGTGCCTCCTGTACCGCCTAAAGTGACAGGAAGTGTATCAAATTTCGGTTCAAGGTTAGCTCCCGTGGCAAAAAAGGCGCCTTTGGCGGTTGGAGTATAATATAAATTATCAGCTTCATTATTCATTCTAATAATAGAATATTTGGGAGCCACAGTTAAATCAGCAGCTGTACCGCCATTAGCTAAAGGAACTTTATTCTTGCTATTATAATATTCTACCCAAGCATCCGCACCCGTTACATCAGCACTAGCTGTCCAACCAGTAGAATTACCAAATCTTGTATAAAGTCTTCCAGTCTGATTGACAATCCATAACTGAGAAACCATTGTGCCTATAGCATAACTAACTAGAATTCCATAAGATGTTGGTTTGTTAATTATAGTTGAATTTGCATTATAATAAGCAATAAATGTACCTAATTCAGCCCACGCAGTAGGTGTGTCGGTTGCAGGAACCGTATTTGTTGCACGTTGCATTAAATTTTTAATTGCATTAATTGCATCACTTGCGCCTGTACCACCGTTTGCAAGAGAAAGCGGATTTACAAAATCAGCAAGTGTAACTTTTCCAGTCTCCCAGTTATAATCAAGAAAACTTTTGTTTCTTCCTGTATCCCACAAGCCGCCATGTTTTTTATCAGAATTATAAATCTGTAAAATATAGTCTGTGTCAGAATTCTCCACTATAAGACCTGGAGCTGTATTAGATACTTTTAAATTACCAGTCATAGTGTCACCAGTCTTTTTAACTGCACCTATAACACTAGGGTCAACATCTAATTTTGTTATCTTTTTATCGGTTAAATTATATGTTAATATTCCATTGTTATTTGTGCTATCATATAATCCAGCAACACTACCAGTGTTATAAATAGTAAAAGTGTTATTTCCACTTTTAACAAAAATATCAGCCTCTCCGCTATCTTTTTTAACTGTCAGGTTGCCAGTCATGGTGTCGCCAGTGTTTTTTACCGCACCAATATTAGCAGGAGTAATTCCTAAATTAGTTCTAGCGTCAGCGGCTGATGTTGCACCAGTGCCACCTCTAGTAATAGGAAGCGTACCAGAGGTAATATCTGAAGCAGAATGAGTATGCTCTACCAAATCAGTAGAAGAATTGCCAGCAGTACCGCCCATTACTTTCCATGAACCATCTGTATTTTTAACTTTTAAAACAGACATCTGTTTGTGCCTCCTTATTTATTTAACAATTCTGAAACAGTAGCTTTAAGAGCTTCCAATTCAGATTTAAGATTATTAATTTCTTCTTGCTGTTCTGCAATCTTAGCACGATTCATCTGAATCATTTTAGTATTGAGAGCAATGAATTCGCC
>JAEIGA010000043.1_pt1 | contig 152859 bp, 131 predicted proteins | sample 9270691 | NCBI WGS metagenome assembly JAEIGA01 (sample SAMN17057246, study PRJNA624740) | gut metagenome | biome: biome; isolation source: fecal sample | host: Bos grunniens | place: China: Xizang | collected 2019 | reverse complement strand
GCTTACACCACGCACAAATTCGCTTAATGTCAATGTTGCTACTCATTTCTTTTCTCTTTATTTCACCAATATTTTTGTATAACTCCGTAAATTCCCGTAAAATGGCGTAAAACTCTTCCATCACCTCGCCAACGCAAAATCACATTTCAAGCGGCGAGGTACACAGGAGGTACAAAAACAGGCGTAAAAAGGCTTAGCAACGATTAACAACGATGCTTGCACAAACAAATATAGCACCCGTAAAGAGTGCTATACTAATCATTTATGATTGATTTAACTATTTGATAATCAGATTCTTACTTGCCGATACAGAAGTTGGAGAAGATGTTGTGGAGGATGTCGTCGGTGGTGATTTCGCCGGTGATTTCGCCGAGGTGGTGAAGGATGCGGCGGATGTCCGAACTGACAAGATCCGATGGGGTATGGTTTTCCAATGAGGTGAGCGCGATGTGCAGACTCTCCTGGGCATTACTTAAGGCGGAATAGTGACGCATATTTGAGACAACGATGCTACCTGAACTCAGCTGGCTGGTGTCCGTAGATTGGTGGATTCGTTGGCGCAACTCATCGATGCCAATCTCCTGTTTTGCAGAGATAAAGATGCAATCATTGTATGAATCTTTACTTAAAGCAACACAATCTATCTTGTTGATAACCTTGATATAATGTTGGTTATTTAGTGTGGTGATAGAGGAGAATTCGGGGTTGTCTGCGCTGACAAGGTGAAGAATGATATTTGCCTTATCGATAGCGCGGTAAGTACGGTCTATACCCATCTGTTCGAGGCTGTCGTCTGTTGTGCGGAGGCCTGCGGTATCGATGAATCTATAGCGAATACCATCGATGGTTGTGGTGGCCTCGATGGTATCGCGGGTGGTACCAGCGATATTCGAGACCATAGCACGGTCGTCGCCAATAAGGGTGTTTAGCAGAGTGCTCTTACCCACATTAGGCTCTCCGACGATTGCTACGGTAACACCATTCTTGAGCGCTTTACCCAGGGCGAAGGATGATTTCAACTTTGCGATTTCGCCATCTATATTTTTGAGAATAGATACAAGTTGTGTGCGGTCGGCGAATTCGACATCCTCCTCCGAGAAATCCAATTCGAGTTCGAGTAGTGAGCAAAGTCTCAGTAGTTCACTTCGTAGTGCAGTGAGTTTCTCGGAGTAGCTTCCGCGCATCTGTGTTGTTGCCACGTTATGTGACCATCGCGAGTCCGAAGCGATAAGGTCTGCCACGGCTTCTGCGCGACAGAGATCCATCTTGCCAGCCAAGAATGCACGTCGTGTGAACTCACCAGGAGTCGCCATAGTAGCTCCTCGTTCAATAGCCAGACGAATGACCTCCGAAGCAATATACTCCGAACCGTGCAGTGTAATCTCTATGGTGTCGTCGCCCGTATATGAGTGGGGAGCACGGAAGAGAGCAACGATAACGTCGTCAATGATGTTGCCATTGTCGTAGACAAGTTCGCCATAGTGTAGCGTATAGCCCTTTGCTTGTGTCAGAGGTCGCTTGCCACGAAACATCGTATCAGCAATGGCAATAGCCTTGGGACCACATAGGCGCACGACGATAACTGCACCTCCTACAGCAGTTGCAGGTGCTACTATCGTGGTGTCAGTGTCGAGGTAGTGATGCGACATATCTCTAAGTTTTACTGTGGACTAACTCGTAGGCGCTGTCCCTCGCGGATGGCGTTAGCATTCTTGATACCGTTCCAGGTCATAATCTGCTTTACGGTGCGACCATATCTGTTTGCAATAGCTCCGAGGGTGTCGCCACGTCGTACAGTATAGTATGTTGCAGGGGGTGCCTGCTGGCGTTTTTTCTCTAAGTTCGCCTCGATAACAAACTCTTTGAGGTAGGTGCTATCCTTGGCGTGTATCGCCTGCTCGTTAAGCACATAGTCGGATATCTTCTCCACAGGGAGTGTGAGAGGATAACTCTTCGTGGTGGCAGGGATAATGTCGAGGATATACTCGGGGTTGAGCATCTTGAGCAACGCGAGGTCTATATCTATGGTTGAAGAGATCTGCTCGAGGTGCATCGGACGATTAATCATAATCGTATCCACGGCCAATGGCATCGGAGGAAGGTCGAATTCTACGCCGTGAGCCTTATGATAGGCGAAGGCGTATGTAGCACCCATATAGAGGGGTACATAATTACGGGTCTCACGAGGGAGCATATTATATACATCCCAGAACGAACCTTGATAGTCGCTTACTGTACCACCAGAGCGTACAATTGCCTTATTTACATTACCTGGACCACAATTATATGAAGCGATGGCTAAGGTCCAATCGCCATACTGAGCATACATATTTTTAAGGTATCGGCACGCTGCACGTGTTGCGAGGCGAGGGTTACAACGCTCGTCTACCAACGAGTTAATTTCGAGGCCGTAGTTGCGACCAGTCGAGGGTATAAACTGCCATAAGCCCTTAGCGCTTTTGCCCGAAGTGGCGAGTGCATTAAGGCCCGACTCCACGATGGCCAAAGTGCGTAACTCGATGGGGATGCCAGCATTTATAAGTTCCTCCTCAATCATAGGGAAGTAGTAGTAGGCTAATCCCATAATCTTGGAGTAGTTGGGAGATATGAAACGCTCGATGGCTGCACGTACCTCGTAGTTATACTCAAGTGGTACTGGCGACATAAGTGCTTCAAGTCGTGCTACATATATCGAGTCCATATTGCTGGTTTTAAGCGTCGTATCGATATTATTTGCTGCGCTTACGAAGCCATTGAAATACTCTTCGTATGCCTCCAATGTGGTAGATCTCTGCCAAAGAGCCAGTGCCGAGTCTATCTGCTGAAGTGTATTGGTGCGAGGCTTTATGATGCTATGAGACTCGATATTATCCTCTTCGGCAAACTCTACAGTGGTGAGGCGTACGATGCTATCTTGCTCTGCTTTGATAACCTCTGGAGATGTATATACCTTACGGGTGCGACGATTTGGACGTTGTGCTTCGGCATACATCGAGGCTGTGAGGAAGAGTAGACTAAAAACAAGAAGGGTAGTGCGTAGGTATCCTTGTGCCATTTCTTTGGGTTGGATATGTTAAAATTTAAGGCTCATATTCAGACCGTAGACGGGCTGAGAACCCACGGAAGTTAGGTCGAAATATGGCTCTACGTTCATTGAAAGGTCATCAGAGATGTCGTAATCCTGAAGGTGTGCATCGACGTGCGCATCGAGAATCTGCAATAGATAGACTCCAGCTGTGAGGATTATACAGAGGTCTCGGTTACGGCGGTAACTATCCTTTAGGTTCTTCAGAAAGGTTGCTGAGTAGGCACCTCGGAACTCGTCTGCAGCACCATTGGGGTAGTTTTGAGGATTCTTGTCGTAGTCCACACGTAGGCTGTACGCAGTCTTAAAGCGCTGGTAACCACGGTTATTCCAGTCTATGGTGTAGATGGTTGAAGCCAGACCTCCCAATACGATAGGCACTCGCCAGTAACTCTTGTTATAGACCTGACCAGCACCTGGAAAGATGGTTGAAAGGGCTGTTGCCCTCTTTACTCGCGACACTTCATTGGTAGAGTAGTTGATAGCCGCATCGCCAATAAAGTATAGATACGAGGCTATGGCTATGCCAGCATATATCTGCTGCATTGTGTTGTGGCGAATCAGTTTTGTCTGTATCTCATCGAGGTCGGGCGTACGCATATAGCCGTTGTCGATGAGGTATTGGTCATACTCAGCCTTGAGTGGTTTGTACTGCTTATGTTCGTGGACAAACATACCAATAGAGGCTCCGACAACGGGGTATAGGATTCCGAGTTTCCAATACTGCTTGTTGTAAATCTGACCAAAGCCTGGGAGTGGCAGTGAAAGCCAACACATCTTAGACAGACTCATAGAGTCGCTGATTAGGGGCTTACGCACCTCGCCGTTCTTGTTTAGGCGGATGCGTCTACCATCGGGAGAGATGCTGTCGCCACGCATAACGACGGCAGAGTCTCGTCTCACTTGTTGGATTACTACTTGACGCAAAGAGTCGCGCTGAGTATCGGGGAGTTCCTGGTATGTGAGGTGTGTAAGTTGGGCAATGGAGTCGATGAAGTGGTAGTAGATGGAGTCACGACGGGCAGCTGCAGTGGCCTTCTCGCGAAGGATCGCAGCTGAGTCGATAGGTACGAGACCACCTTGGTTGATGGTGCGGACATTACCTCTTAGTCTCTCGCGATTATACTCTTGGGCAGATAGATTGCCATCGAAGGCAAAGAGTGCCACCAATGTAAGGAAGAGACCTATGAATAGATGTCGATTCATCATAATACTAAACGCCCGTTAGGCAGACTTTATTTTATTTTGCCAAGTTTTGCAATGAGCAACTCTATCTCTTGGTCGTTGGCACACTCAATGGTAATGCGGCTCGACCCACTCTTTGTTCGCTTGATGGAGATGTTGTCGCTAAGCACACGCTCCAACTCCAATACGAGACGAGAGTATGACTCTGGATACTCCTCTTCATCGTCGTTTGCACACTTTGGACCCTCGGCCAACTTGCGAGCCAATATCTCGGCCTGACGTACCGAAAGGCTCTTCTTAATACACCTCTTCAAGGCCTTTATCTGAAGGTCTCCCTCAAGGCCTGCAATCGCCTTTGCGTGGCCCATAGAGATAAGACCCTCCTTGAGTGCAAGTTGCACCTCTGATGGGAGGTTGAGAAGACGCATATAGTTCGATACTGTAGAGCGCTTTTTGCCCACCTTTTGTGCCAATCCCTCCTGTGTGAGACCACACTCCTCGACCAAGCGTTGCATACCCAAGGCAATCTCTATGGCGTTGAGACTCTCACGCTGTATATTCTCTACGAGGGCCATAGCGTGTAGATCCTCGTCCTCGACCTCGCGGATGTAGGCTGGGAGGTGTTCAAGACCCGCCATCTGTGATGCTCGCCAACGACGCTCACCGCTGATGATGATATACTTGCCGTTGTCACCACGCTTGAGAGTGATAGGCTGGATAACGCCCAACTCGGCAATGGATGTTGCCAACTCCTGAAGAGCCTCCTCGTCAAAGTCGGTGCGGGGCTGGAGAGGGTTAGGCTCGATATCAGCTATGGCAACCTCTGCCATTTGGGACATCGGGGTACATTGCTGTGTGATGTTTGGGGTGCTGAATAGTGCATCGAGACCGCGTCCCAAGCCTCTTTTCTTCTGTGTACTCATATAGTGTCTCTATTTTTTACTCTTGTTGCGCTTGAGAAACTCTCGTGCGAGGTTTAGATAGTTTGTAGAGCCTGTAGCGGCAGCATCGTACAACATAATGGGTTTGCCGTGGGATGGTGCCTCACCAAGGCGTATGTTGCGCTGGATGATGGTTTCGTAGGCCAATTCGCCGAAGTGCTCTCGCACTTCGCTTACCACCTGATTGTTTAGGCGGTTGCGCATATACATAGTCAGTACGAATCCCTCGATACTCAATTCAGGATTGAGACGGCTCTTTACCATCTTAATCGTATTGAGCAACTTGCTCAAACCCTCCAAGGCGAGATACTCACACTGCACAGGGACAAGCACTGAGTCTGCTGCAGTAAGGATGTTTACGGTGGTGAAGCCCAACGATGGTGAGCAGTCGATGAAGACATAGTCGTAGTTGTCGCGTACCGAGTCTACGATGCCCTTGATGATGTGGTGGGCATTCTCCATTGTCGAGAGTTCGGTATCGGCAGCAACGAGGTTGATAGATGAAGGCAGTAGCCACAACTTCTTGATGTCGTCGGAGTGGAGGATTACCTCTTCGGCCTTGCTTTCACCCACTATACACTCGTAGATGCCTGGAAGGTTGATGTCGAAACCGAGGCCTGAGGTCGCATTTGCCTGTGGGTCAGCGTCGATGAGTAGTACCTTCTTGCCAAGGAGTGCTACGGATGCAGCGAGGTTTATCGCAGTAGTAGTCTTTCCTACTCCACCTTTCTGATTCGCTAATGCTACAACTTTTGCCATTCTATCTTATCGTTTATGCTTCGTTACTAAAATATTCTTGCAAAAATAGTAATTTTATCCGATATCTCTAAATTGTTTTTGAAAAAAAACGTATCTTTGTTTAGAATTTTTTGCTCACTATTTGAGCAAACTAAAATGTAGGGAATATGGTTATGAAACGATTTGTCGATACGGTGGTTAATGTCAGCCTCTTTGCGATACTCTTTATCGCTATGCAACTCGTTGCAGTAATGGCTGTTAGGGTGTTGCCTGTGGGTGATGATTCAGAATTGGTACGCCTCGTAGCATATACGATATCTATGCTCTTGACCTTGGTCGTCGTGAAGTGGTATATGCGAAAGAGTGGGGTAGAGCGTGTCGTTATGCGTAAGGCCTCAGGGCTAAACCCTATAGTGATACTTAGCGGTGTGGTGATTATTATTGCGTTGAGCGTGTTGCTCTCTCCACTAAACGAATTGCTTCCAGCAGATTCGCGAGAGTTTGGAGATAGTGCTTGGACATTAATTATGGTTGTGGCCGTAGCCCCAATTTTTGAGGAGATACTCTTTCGTGGACTGTTGTATAACTTGCTGAGGGTTACCTGCCCACCATTCGTTGCTGTGCTGATTTCGTCGATACTCTTTGGTGTTATACACCTTGAGCCTACGGTGATTGTAGAGGGTGTGTTGGTGGGCCTATTGTTTAGTTATGTCTATCTACGCACCAAGTCGATACTTGCGCCAATCACTCTCCACGTATGTAACAATATTGTGGCTTATGCCCTTGCTATTCTTTCGTATCAAGAGATGCCGCTCCTTGAGTCAGTGAATGGCGATGCCTACTTTGCTTATATCTACTCTGGCTGCGCTTTGGTTGTGGTAGTCACACTGGCCGTAATCGTTAGATTCTTCATCAAGTATCGTGGAGGTATCGCCGAGACCATAGAGTCGCAGAATGTCGAGCGAGTCTAACCAATACAAATAAAAAAGATAGGGCGCTGATTACTCGGCGCCCTATTCATTTTAGGAAGATTAAGGATTAAAGCAAAGCGTCAATCTTAGCCTTGAGCTGCTCCTTGTCTGCAGTACCTACGTGCTTATCTACCTGGTTGCCATCCTTGAAGAAGAGGATAGTAGGCACGTTGCGAACACGGTACTGTGCTGCGATCTCATCGCCATCCTCACCTACGTCGCACTTGCAGATAACTACCTTACCATCATACTCCTCAGCCAACTCGTCGATGATAGGGCTTACCATACGGCAAGGACCACACCAAGTTGCCCAAAAATCGATAACTACAGGCATACCCTTGCCCATTACCTCGTCAAAATTCTCGTTGTTTAGTTTTAGTGCCATAACTTTAAAGTTTTATATGTTAATGAAATAGTTGAATTCGTTGTTTGTAATAAAGTTCATAAAATCTACGCTCGTCGCAACTCTATACTTGTTCGAGTTGAGCTTTATCTTCACGTCGTCAATGTGGTCATAAATAGCAAACTCAAGAGTCGTATTGCCAGGGTTGGCCTCTATCTGTTGTAGAAGCATCTCCGTCAGCGTAGGGCATATCTCGTTTATGTCGAGTTCTATGCGTATTTTTGAGATGTTCTCTGCCACATCCGCAAGATGCTGAATTGAGAGCATCTTGTAGGTGAGGTTATTGTCATCCTTGCCGAAGCGTGGCTGAACACGGCCTCGGATGAAGAGGAAGTTATTGACCTCAAGCATTGCTCCCATAGTGCTATACTCCTTGCTATACATCAAGAACTCGTGCGAACTATTGTAGTCCTCGAGTACGAAACGCGCATATCTTCGGCCATCGCTTGTAGTTAATGGAGTGACCGATGTTACGATACCCGCAACAGCCAAATCCTTGCCATTGAAGAGGCGTAACTCCCCAAGGTCGCCCAACTCTGCCTGACACATCTTCTTGAGGATGAAACCAAAACGGTCAAGTGGGTGGCCAGAGAGGTAGAGGCCGATGACCTCGCGCTCCTTGTTCAATACGGCTATATTTGTCCAATCCTGTCCATCGGGTACCTTGGGCTGTGGAATATCCGAACCACTCTCGCTAAACATACTGAAGAGACTCTGCTGCGCATTGTTCTTCTCTGACTGCACACGCTGTCCATAGCGGATAAGCGTATCGAGGTATGCTACACCATTCTGATCCTCGGCGAAGAAACGTGAACGACAATGGTTTATCAGCGAGTCGAAACCTCCAGCATAAGCGATACTCTCCAAAGATTTGCGGTTCACCACAGCGAAGTTGATGCGCTCCATAAAGTCGTATATCGACTTGAATGGGCCATTCTTAATGCGCTCGTTGATGATGGACTCCGAAGCCGCCTCACCAACACCCTTAATAGCAGCGAGACCGAAGCGCACATCGCCATTCTTCGAGGTCGAGAAGCGAATCATTGAGGAGTTGATATCGGGACCGAGTACCGAGATTCCCATTCGTTTACACTCGGTCATATACTTGGTTACCTCCTTGATATCGTTTAGGTTACGGCTAAGCACCGCCGCCATATACTCAGAAGGGTAGTGCGCCTTGATATATGCAGTCTGGTACGACACCCACGAGTAGCACGTAGCGTGCGACTTGTTGAAGGCGTAGGATGCAAACTTCTCCCAGTCGGCCCAAATCTTTTCAAGGATCTTCTCGTCGTGACCATTCGACTTGCCGCCAGCGATGAAGAGTGGTTTCAACTCGTCAAGTTTCGACTTAATCTTCTTACCCATCGCCTTACGGAGTGTGTCGGACTGACCACGTGTGAAGTTACCCAACAGACGTGACAATAACATCACCTGCTCCTGATATACCGTAATACCGTATGTGTCCTTGAGATATCGCTCCATGATGGGTATATCGTAGACGATTGGCTTACGGCCGTGCTTACGGTCGATGAAATCGGGGATATAATCCATCGGGCCTGGACGATAGAGGGCGTTCATCGCAATAAGGTCCTCGAAGGTCGAGGGCTGCAACTCGCGGAGATACTTCTGCATACCTGGCGACTCAAACTGGAAGATGCCCATTGTGCCACCTTCGCAGTAGAGTTCGTATGTCTTCCTATCGTCGATAGGCACGTTGTCTATATCTATCTTTATGCCGTGCGTCTGCTCGATTGTCTCCAGTGCATCCTTGATAATCGAGAGGGTAGTGAGACCCAAGAAGTCCATTTTGATAAGTCCCGTATCCTCGATGACCGAACCCTCGTACTGCGTTACGAGCATAGTCTCTCCGGTCTTCTTATCCAGAGCAGTGCTGACGGGTACCCAGTCGGTGATGTCGTCACGGCAGATGATTGTTCCGCAAGCGTGTACGCCCGTGCCTCGCACGTTACCCTCAAGAATTTTAGCATACTTGATGGTGTCGTGTAGAACGGGATCTGTAGATTCCTCGGCCTCCTTGAGTTCAGGAACTGCCATAATGGAGTTCTTGAGGTTTACCTTGAGGAGCTTTTCTTTATCATTAGGGTCGGGAATACGCTCAGGAATCCACTTGCAAAGTTGGTTGGCTACGGCCAAAGGCAACTTCTGTACTCTGGCAACATCCTTGAGTGCCATCTTAGTCGCCATAGTACCATAGGTGATGATATGCGCTACCTTCTCCTTGCCATACTTCTGTGTTACCCAGTTGAGTACTCGACCACGACCATCATCATCGAAGTCGATATCGATATCGGGCAACGAAATACGGTCGGGGTTAAGGAAACGCTCGAACAGCAAGTCGTACTTGATAGGGTCAATCTGTGTGATTCCGAGACAGTAGGCTACGGCAGAACCTGCGGCAGAGCCACGACCTGGACCTACCGACACGTCGAGTTCCTCGCGCGCAGCACGGATGAAGTCCTGCACGATAAGGAAGTAACCAGGGAAACCCATGGTCTTCATAATGTGCAACTCGAACTTCAGACGTGTCACGGTCTCCTCGTTCAGCTCCTCTCCATAGCGGCGGTGCGCACCCTCCATTGCCAACTTAGCAAGGTAGTCCGCCTCAAGCTTTATACGATATAGTTTGTCGTAACCTCCTAATTTCTCAATCTTCTTCTTAGCCTCCTCCTCGCTCATCACCACGTTGCCATTCTCATCTTGGGTGAACTCGTCGAAGAGGTCCTTCTCCGTATAACAAGCCCTATACCCCTCCTCAGTGCCAAAATCCTCTGGAATAGCAAAGGTTGGCATAATAGGGGCGTGGTCGATAGAGTAGTTTTCTACCTTGTTGCACACCTCTACGGTGTTATCCAACGCCTCAGGGATATAGTCAAATATGGCGTTCATCTCCGCAGTGGTCTTCATCCACTCCTGCTTGGAGTAGAGCAATCGCTGTGGATCGTCTACATCCTTGGATGTGCCGAGACATATAAGACGGTCGTGAGCCTCAGCGTGTTCCTCATCCACAAAGTGAACATCATTGGTACACACCACCTTAACACCGAGTTCGCGCGAGAAGTTGATGAGGTGTTCATTCACCACCTCCTGAATCTTGTGGGTCTCGTGGTTAGCACGCTCTACGGTTGCCTTATGCAACTGTAATTCAAGGTAGTAGTCATCACCGAATATGCTCTTGTGCCAAAGTATGGCTTCGCGAGCCTCGTCGAGTTTGCCATTTCGTATATGTCGTGGAATCTCGCCACCAATACAAGCCGAACAGCAGATGAGACCCTCGTGGTACTTTTCGAGTTCTACGCGGTCGGTACGGGGACGTCCGTATGAGCCTTCGGTATAGGCCTTCGAAACAATCTTAATAAGGTTTTTGTAGCCCCTCTTATCCTTAGCCAAGAGGATGAGGTGGTAACCACTGTAGTCGCCCATCGCCTTCTCTCTGTTGAATAGGCGACGACGAGCAACATATACCTCGCAACCGATGATAGCCTTGAAATCCTCCTTGGGAATAGCGTCGAGTTCGGCGCGGGCTTTTGCTAAGGCAGCTACTGGGTCATCTCCCTTCTCTTGGTCCGAAGCCTCGCCACTTTCAAGACGTGCGATGAGCTTCTGAAGAGTCTTAATCTTATCACGACGTGCGCCATTCTTCTTCGAGATGTAGTTGAAGAACTCCTTGACACCAAACATATTACCGTGGTCGGTAAGCGCAATACCAGGCATACCGTCGGCAATGGCCTTATCGACAAGCTTTGGTATGCTTGCCTGGCCATCCAACAGCGAGTATTGGCTGTGAACGTGTAGGTGTACAAATGGTCGCATAGTGTGACAATAAGCCTATTTAAATTAAATTGTACAAATATAGATATATTTTTTGAAATATTTATACTTTAATATATTGTATTTGTCGATATATTTCCCTATCTTTACGATTGAATAATCTTAAAATGTTACGACTATGGATGCTACGACTTCAACATTGGTTGTCCTCGAGGTCTATGACAACCCAACCCAGGCAGGAATTGCAAAATCAATCCTCGATAGTGCAGGTATATTTTGCGTGCTTACGGATGAGTATATCTCCGCAATTTATACACCTTGTGCATTCCCAATACGCCTGATGGTGCCAGATAATTTGGTTGATGAGGCGAAGGCGCTATTGACCACCGAAAATTACTAATAGTCCTATAGGGTTAAAATGATAGATGGAGGGTGTCCGCAAGGATACCCTCCATCTGTCTATAGTCTGCATTAATTAGTTGGCCTCGCTCAGTTGGGGAATAGTGAGTTCTCGTTGCCAAATATGCCACGATGCTATTGCTTGTGTTTGTAGCATCATTATACCACCCATTGTGTTTGCACCACGCTCCTCGCCACGCCTGAGGAAGAGTGTAGTGGCAGGGTTATAGACCAAGTCGAAGAGCTGATGGTGTGGTTCTAATGCCGAGTAGTCGATATCTGGAGCACTCTCTACATTTGGAGACATACCAAGTGGCGTAGTGTTGATAATCAGCGCGTGGGACTTAATTATCTCAGGTGTTAGTTCATCGTATGTATAGTCGCCACGAGACTTGTCGCGCGAGACAACACTATACTCGATAGAGCGCTTCTTTAGGATGTGTTGTACGGCCTTAGATGCGCCTCCGCTGCCGAGTACCAATGAGCGAGTCTTCTCATTAAGGCTTAGCCATTCGAGCGATGCATCAATACCCGTAATGTCGGTGTTGTAGCCAATCTTCTTGCCCTCGCGCACGACTACGCAGTTTACAGCACCCACAGCCACAGCCTCAGGTGAAAGTTCGTCGAGGTAGGGGATGATGCTCTCTTTGTAAGGAATGGTGACATTAAAGCCACTTAGTTCTCGCTCCTTGATAATGGAGTCGATTTGGTCGATGTTCTCAATCTCGATAAGTGAGTAGTCGGCATCCACTCTCTCGGCCTGAAACTTCACGGTGAAGAAGTTGCGCGAGAAGGAGTGCGAAAGGCTTTTGCCAATAAGTCCAAAATGTAGCATATTCTATGTGTGCTTTATTCTTGTGTTGTAATAGTCTCCTCTGTAACAATGGTTTCTATTGTGTCAGTTGAAGTGTCAGTTGAACCCGTGTCTCCACTTCCGAATAGCCAAAAAGCCAATGCAGTAAAGCCAATGAGCATCACCGTAAATAGCGAGGCAAGGAGGTTGAAGTATTTATCGATGAAGACCTTGATAGGTGCGCCAAACTTCCAGATGAGCCAGCCAATAAGGAAGAATCGCATACCTCGTGCCACAATCGAGGCGATGATAAACATCGCAAAGTTGATATCGAACATACCGCCAGCGACGGTGAAGAGTTTGAATGGTAGTGGTGTAAAACCTGCTGTGAAGACAATCCAGAAGTTAAATCTGTCGTAGAGCGAGCCTACATTGTTAAAACTCTCTACGCTGAAGATGTGGTCATAGAAAAAGTCGGCAATCGCAGTAGGTGTTCCATCAGGAGAAATCCACAGGAAGTGGCCTATGCCATAACCCAATGCCGCGCCTATAACGGAGCCAACCAGACATATTGTTGCGAAACGGAACGATCTCTTTGGTGCGCCCAAGCAGAGGGCGATAAGCAAGATGTCGGGTGGGAGGGGAAACCAACTCGCCTCAAAGAGTGCGATAAATAAGAGGGCTAACCAACCCAATGGGCTTTCGCTCCAAGATAGAATCCAATTATATAATCTCTTTATCATAAGTCAAAAATGTTACAGACGAGCAAAAGTACAACATTTACTCGAAACTTTCAATAATGCCACCACCAATGACCAAATTTTTGCAATAAAAGACCACAGGTTGGCCCTTGGCTGGTGCATAAGTTGGGTCGGGCGATGTGATGACAAATCCATCCTCCAGTTCACTTATGCGAATTGGATGTAGAGGATTGATGCCAATGCCCCTTATCTTTAACATTATGTCGTTCGAGGTGAGTAATTCATTGCGATTGACAATATTACACTGCTTTATTATAAGCGTGGACTTATACAACGAGGCCTTCTCACCAACGATGATGGTGTTGTTTGTACCGTCTATGTCCACCACTCGCATACCATCCTTTAGACCCTCGCCACGTCGCTGTCCTATGGTGTAGCGGGCGATGCCATTGTGACGACCACAGATTGTGCCTTGTTGGTCTACTATATCACCTTCGGTCATTCCAACCCCTTTGGACTCAAGGAATTCTGTGTAGTGTTTGCGTTGAAGAAAGCAGATGCCCATACTCTCGCTCTTATCCTTGAAAGCCTCCTTTACCTCGCTTTTTATGAGGTTGCCCATAGGGGTAAGCGCACGTCTTAGTATTCCTTGGCTAAGTCCCCAGAGGTAGTAGGATTGGTCCTTGGCGGGGTCAATGCCTTTGGCAACATAGTAGTAGCCGTCGTGCTCCTCTATATTGAAATAGTGCCCCGTGGCGATATACTCAATGCCTAATTCATTTGCCACCTCCTCCAATATCGCCCACTTAATAAGGCTGTTACAGCGTGTGCAAGGGGCTGGAGTTCGCCCCTCGCTATACTCCTGGCAGAAGTAATTGACGATCTCTCGCTCAAAGCGCTCTCTGCCGTCGTAGAGGTGCCACTCGATTCCTAACTCATTAGCCACGCGCTCGGCCTTTGCTATAGTCTCACTGTTGAGAAGTGTGTCGATGGTGAGCGCCACAACGTCGTAGCCCTCGCCCTGAAGGATGCCGACAGCCGATGTGCTATCTATACCTCCGCTAAATCCCAATAAAACCCTCTTTTGCTCCATAGGCCTATTCTAAGATAGATTGCATACGTTGGGGAGAGTTGGCAATGGCAAATGCCTCATTAGCAACGTAGTCGTATTGAGAGATGTAGACGTAGTGTCGTTCGTTAGGGCCATATAGTTGCTCGGCCATCGTTGCCATAAGCATAGCACGAACGTAGTGCAAATCACGCTCGGTGAGGTCATTGGCCGAGAGGTGTGTATAGCTATAAAAGATATCCCACAAGAGTTGATCTGTCTCATACTCCTTGCAGAACTGCTCCACGGTAGGGTAGTCGCTACGTAGCGCGTCGAGCGATGTGAGGTCCCAATAGTCGGTAATAGTATGTTCAAAAATTCCCTTGGATTGCGCCTCGATAATAGAAGTAGAGATGCGAAGACTATCCTTATTAATATATATGTCTGGAGTAATGCCACCACCGCCATATACCATTCTCCCGTTCTTTAGCGTCTTGAAGAGTAGGTTGCTGTCGCGAGGTATGGAGTCGGGGTGCATAAATCGCACACTATCTGCGAGATACTTCTCTCCGTTGCCCATAGTATATGGACGCTGGATAATACGGCCCGAAGGGGTCTTGTAGCGCGATATTGTAAGGCATAGTCCTGAGCCATCCTTGAGCTCTATGATTCTTTGCACTAAACCCTTACCGAAACTTGTATGGCCAATGATGACGCCACGGTCGTAGTCCTGAATTGCGCCCGCAAAAATCTCACTTGCCGAGGCGCTATTCTCGTTGATGAGGACTACCAAGGGGATATCGCCAAGGTTGCCATTGCTTCTCTTTTCGTAGACTACCTCCTTATCCTTACCTACGGTTGTTACGATGATGTCGCCCTTGTTTAGAAAGAGCGATGTGAGGTCTATGGCCGAAGATATTGCACCGCCACCATTGTCTCGAAGATCTACAACGAGAGCCTTTATATTGCCAAGAGATTTATATGCGCTATAGAATTCTGAATCCAGGGATTTTGTGAAGCTCTCGCAGGCAATATAACCGATGTCGTCAATGCTAAATACACTGGTTATAGCACTTGTTTCGATAATCTTACGCTCAAGTGTAAATTCTTTAGTATCAGCTCTACTATGCCGCTCTATATTAAGCGTAACTTTACTGCCGACATCGCCCTTTAAGAGCGTAGCAACGCTGTCGCTATTAAGGCCAGTGATAGTTGAGCCGTTGATGGCTGTAATGCGGTCGTTTGGAAGAATGTTAGCACGCTGTGCTGGGGAATTTGGCAGAGTGCTGCGAACGACGAGAGTGTCGTTATGGATGTGGTACTTGATGCCGATGCCCGCAAATTCGCCGTGTAGCCGATTTTTTGTCTCGCTCATCTCCTGAGCTGAGAGGTAGCGTGAGTGTGGATCAAGTTCCTTTAACGTAGCGATGATGGCCTCCTCAACCAGTGGCTCAAGAGGCACATCATCGACGTAGTTGTTACGAATATATTGGTAGGCGTAGTTAAGTTTCTGTATCTGTTGCTGTTCCGTAAGTTGCGCTTGTGCAGTTAGGAACGTAGCAACCAGTGCAAAAACCAATACGATATACCTCTTCATCAATAGTATCTGTCTATTGCAAAACAGAGGCGATGTCGTTGAGTGATACCTCCATCTGCTCGCCAGAACGCATATTCTTTACCGTAGCAACACCACGCTCCAACTCGTTAGAGCCGATGATTACTACGTATGGGATACCACGACGGTTGGCATACTCCATCTGTTTCTTCATCTTTGCAGATTCGGGGTATATCTCAGTGGCGATGCCATTGTCGCGTAACTGCGAAATGATAGGCATTGCGGCCTCCTCTTCGGCTTTGCCGAGATTTACGAAGAATACCTTAGTCGAGCAAGCCAACTCCTCTGGGAAGAGGTTGAGACCGAGCATAACATCATAGATGCGGTCTGCACCAAATGAGATACCCACGCCCGACATTCCAGGCATACCGAAGATGCCTGTGAGGTCGTCGTAGCGACCACCACCTGAGATAGATCCAATCTGATAGTCATTGGCCTTAACCTCGAAGATAGCACCGGTGTAGTAGTTCAAGCCACGAGCCAACGAGAGGTCGAGTTCGGGAGTTAGGGCGATGCCAGCCTTGGCAACTCCAGCGAAGATGGTGCGCATCTCCTCGATACCGAGAACGCCTGTTTCGGAGCCACCAATGACATTGCTAAGTGTCTCAAGTTTCTCATCATTAGTACCACTTAGCTCAAGGATTGGTTGAAGCTTATTGATGGCCTCATCATCAATACCACGCTCACGCAACTCGTTCTTCACGTTGTCAAGACCGATTTTGTCGAGCTTGTCGATAGCAACCGTGATGTCCATCATCTTGTCGGCGTGGCCAATGCTCTCGGCGATGCCGTACAAGATTTTACGGTTGTTCATCTTGAGTGTTACCGAGATGCCAAGCTTAGAGAATACGCGTGCTACGATATCCACCAACTCTACCTCCGAAAGGAGAGACTTCGAGCCAATGACATCTACATCACACTGGTAGAACTCTCTGTAGCGACCCTTCTGAGGACGGTCGGCGCGCCATACAGGCTGAATCTGGTAGCGCTTGAATGGGAAGACAATCTCGTTCTGGTGCTGTACGACGTATCGTGCAAATGGTACGGTAAGGTCGTAGCGAAGGCCCTTCTCGCAAATTTTTGACGCCTGGCGCAACTCCTCGTCAGAGAGTTTTGCGCCGTAGTCACCAGAGTTCAAAATCTTGAAGAGGAGTTTATCTCCCTCGTCGCCATACTTGCCGAGTAGGGTAGAGAGGTTCTCCATCGAAGGGGTCTCCAATGGGGAGTAGCCGAAGAGTCGGAATACTCCCTTAATGGTGTCGAATATATGGGTGCGACGCATCATCTCCTCAGGAGAGAAGTCGCGTGTGCCCTTTGGTATTGATGGTTTCTGTGCCATAATTATACGTATTACTGCTCAGCCAAAAGTTTCTTATACTTAACGCGTTTAGGGGTAGTATCCTCGCCCTGAGCCTTCTTCCACGCCTCATACTCAGAGTATGTACCCTCGTAGAATACAACCTTTGAATCGCCCTCGAATGAGAGAATGTGTGTGGCGATACGGTCCAAGAACCAACGGTCGTGCGAGATAACTACGGCACAACCTGCGAAGTTCTCAAGACCCTCCTCCAATGCACGGAGTGTATTAACGTCGATATCGTTGGTAGGCTCATCGAGCAAGAGTACGTTGCCCTGCTCCTTGAGTGCAAGGGCCAAGTGGAGACGGTTACGCTCACCACCCGAAAGTACTCCACACTTCTTCTCCTGGTCAGCACCATTGAAGTTGAAGCGACCAACGTATGCACGAGCATTCACCTGACGGTTACCCAACTGGATAAGGTCGCTGTTCTGTGAGATTACCTCGTACACAGTCTTCTCTGGGTCGATAGACTTATGCTGCTGGTCTACGTATGCCAACTTCACGGTAGGGCCTACGCGGAAACTTCCCGATGTTGGCTCTTCGAGACCCATAATCATACGGAAGAGGGTGGTCTTACCAGTACCGTTCGCACCGATAACACCGACGATACCTGCTGGTGGCAACGAGAACTCAAGGTTTTCGTAGAGAACACGATCGCCAAAGGCCTTGGTTACGCCCTGTGCCTCGATAACCACATCGCCCAAACGTGGACCATTAGGGATGTAGATTTCAAGTTTCTCCTCGCGCTCCTTAGTGTCGGCATTCATCAACTTGTCGTATGCAGAAAGACGAGCCTTTGACTTGGCGTGACGACCCGATGGAGACATACGTACCCACTCCAACTCTCGTTCGAGTGTCTTGCGACGCTTGCTCTCCTGCTTCTCCTCCATAGCCATACGCTGAGTCTTCTGCTCCAACCAACCAGAGTAGTTGCCCTTCCAAGGAATACCCTCGCCACGGTCCAACTCCAAGATCCAACCAGCTACGTTGTCGAGGAAGTAACGGTCGTGGGTAACGGCAATAACTGTACCCTTGTACTGCTGCAAGTGCTGCTCCAACCAGTCGATACTCTCGGCGTCAAGGTGGTTGGTAGGCTCATCGAGGAGCAATACGTCGGGCTGCTGCAACAAGAGACGGCACAAAGCCACACGGCGACGCTCACCACCCGAAAGTACGTTTACAGGCTGGTCTGGGTCTGGGCATCGCAAAGCATCCATAGCACGCTCCAAGACGCTGTCGAGCTCCCAACCATTAACCTGGTCAATCTTCTCGTATAGTTCGCCCTGACGCTCGATAAGGCGTGCCATCTCGTCGTCGTCCATAGGCTCACATAGTTTCATATTGATATCCTCATACTCCTTCAAGAGGGCTACGGTAGAGGCTGCACCCTCCTCAACAATCTCCTTAACGGTCTTTGTTGGGTCGAGTTGTGGCTCCTGCTCAAGGTAACCTACGGTATAGCCTGGAGAGAATACCACCTCTCCCTGGAAACTCTTGTCGATACCAGCGATAATCTTCATAAGGGTAGACTTACCAGAGCCGTTGAGACCGATGATGCCGATCTTTGCACCATAGAAGAACGAGAGGTAGATGTTGTTCAAGATTTTCTTGTTGTTGTTAAGCACCTTGCTAACGCCAACCATAGAAAATATAATTTTTTCGTCTGCCATAATTTATTTGATTTTTATACTTTTCTTTCGAATCGTGCAAATATAGGCAAAATTATCGAGATATACAATAAAAATAGGTGTGTGCGAAATATTTATCACTTTGTCGCCTATTTGTGTGGTGAGTGTGTGGGTGCTTTGGCTCTTAATTTGTAGGGAAGAAGGTGTGTAACTAAATTTTGAAAATAGTATGAAAAACACATTAAAGGGTACTCTTACCGAGGAGAATTTGTTAAAGGCTTTTGCTGGCGAGAGCCAAGCTCGCAACCGCTATAACTTCTTTGCGTCGCAAGCTTCGAAGGATGGCTACGAACAGATTGCTGGAGTCTTTAATACTACGGCCGATCAGGAGAGGGAGCATGCAAAACGCTTCTTCAAATATCTTGAAGGCGGTATGGCTACGATACACAATGCGTCGTTCCCAGCTGGCATCATTGGCACCACGGAGCAAAACCTAATTGCGGCAGCTGAGGGAGAGCACGAGGAGTGGGATGTATTGTATGCTTCGTTTGCTGAGACTGCCCACGCTGAGGGCTTCCAGAAGATTGCTCTTACGTTCAAGCACGTGGCTGAAGTAGAGAAGGAGCACGAGCGTCGCTATCTCAAGCTGCTCAGTCGTTTAACTGATGGGGATTTCTTCCGTCGTGATGGCGAAATAGTGTGGCAGTGTCGCAATTGCGGATATATAGTTAAGGCTAAAATGGCTCCAAAGCTGTGCCCTTCGTGCGAACACGAACAGAGGTATTTTGAGCCGATGGCCGACAACTATTAGTGCATATAATTTCAAACTTGGAGGGGTGTCTGCATAATGGTTGCGACACCCCCATATTATAAACGGTTATGACACGGTTACGAAGGGTTGCGGGTGTGGTCTTTGCGATACTCTCTTCTGCCACGTTTGGCCTTATTCCGCTATTCACAGTCCCATTGCTATTGCGAGGAGTTGGTTCTCCCACAATTCTCTGCTATCGCTTCCTATTGGCCTCGGTGGCTGTCGCTGTGGTTATGTTGTTCACCAAGCGTAGTTTTAAGTTACAACGGGCGCATCTTGGGGTTGTATTGCTCCTCTCGTTGTTGTATGCCCTTACGGCTATTCTGCTAATCGAGAGTTATGAGTTTATACCGAGTGGAGTGGCAACAACCATTCACTTTTTATACCCCTTGGCAGTTACTTTGACTATGTCCTGGCTCTTCAAAACCAAAACAACGGCAGTCACCTATATAGCGGTCATTGTATCTTTGATTGGGGTGTCACTGCTGGCTTGGGGAGGTCATACGGAGGGTGACTTTAAGCGAGGTGTGGTATTGGCTCTGCTCACGGTGGCTACCTATGCGGCTTACATTGTAGGAGTAATGCGAAGTAGGGCGTCAAGTATCGATTCTATTGTGCTGACGTTCTATGTGTTATTATTTGGTACAGCAATGTTTTTTATCTATGCGTTGCTTACCACGGGCATCGAATCGATACACCATTATAGCGATTGGCGCGACTTGGCTATGTTGGCCATAGTAAGTACTGTGTTGTCCGACTATTTCCTAATTTTGGCAATCAAGCGCATAGGCTCGACGATGACCTCAATACTCGGATCAATGGAGCCTTTGACCGCCGTGGTTGTGGGCGTTGTCTACTTCAATGAACAATTCGATACGGCAAGTGTTGCAGGTCTGCTCTTAATTATTATAGCAGTAATTTTAGTAATTGCGCAGACCAATCGCCAGAGTATCTCTTAGTCGCTCGGTTTGGGCGAGAGTATGGTGTAAGGGTGTTGGCATATATTGTCAATGCCCATTTTTTTTGTCTTTATAATAAAAATATCATATTTAGTTTAGAAATATATTAAAATAAGGTCTATTTTTATTTGGATTTATAGCGAATTCTCTTTAATTTTGTGAGAGAAAGAGTTTAAGAGATTACGTTTTGCTTTTGGTGTGCTTCGGTCTGAGGTGTCGCTAATAAGGACTATATCACCTCTTGGATACCTTGCAATACGAAACCACCAAATGGTAAATCAGTCCTCCGTAGATCTAAATTAATATAAAGCCATAGTGTGGGCTGTGTGGCACTCGACCAAAACTTATGATGAAAAAAATCGCACTTATCCTATCGATGATTATGTTGGTATGTGGCTCAGCATACGCCGATAAGAAGAAAAAACTAAATGAAGATACCGATATGTTCCGTTACGATATCGAGTATTGTAAGACGGCGTCTGACGGAATGGTAATGGTTAAGGTGTGGAGTTACTCTAAGAAGGCAGATTTAGCAATGGAGCAGTCTCGTAAGAATGCTGTTCACGGCGTTATCTTTAGGGGTTATACTGGTACAACCGCAGCGTCGTCACAGCGAGCATTGGTTTCTGACCCAACCATAGAGTCTGTTAAGGCCGATTTCTTCGCAGCTTTCTTTGGTGAGGATGGCCCATATATGCGATATGTCTCAACCATTATGGATGGCTCGGCAGAGGTTCGCAAAGTGGGTAAGGAGTATAAGGTAGGCGTAGTTGTTACGGTAAACAAAGATATGCTTCGCAAGCATCTTGAGGAGGCGGGCATTGTGCGTAGCCTCGGTAGCGGATTCTAATATATAAATGAAGAGAGTATGAAAAGAGTATTTCTATATGTGGCGGTTGTAGTCGTGATGATTATGACCTCTTGTAACCCACAGAAGGTTACTACAACGGCCTTCTATTCTGTTCGAAGCGAGTTTATGAATGCCGAGGGTGATGGTTCGGTTACGGTACGTGCCTACGGTGAGGGTCGCTATCGTGGTGATGCTTTGGAGCAGGCTCACAAGAACGCTGTCCGTGATATCTTGCTCTATGGCGTAGAGGTGCCAGGAAATCCCCACCTTTCACGTCCTTTGATTACTGAGGTTAATGCCGAGGAGAAGTATGCCGATTTCTTGTATCAGTTCTTGGCTGATGGAGGTTCTTACAAGTATTTTACAAGCCGTGAGGATCGTCGTCGTGAGACAAACGAGAAGTATTGGACAGGTAAGCAGATGAAGATGTCTACCACTGTGCGTGTGTTGCGTCCTCAACTTCAGCAATATCTTAAGGAGAATAATATAATAAAATAACCAAACCAACTATGAAGAGATTATTTCTTGTTGCGATATTCGCGATAATAACAATGAGCGCCTTTGCTCAGGCAAAGAGACCTACCATTATGGTAGTGCCAAGTGATGCGTGGTGCAAGTCGAAGGGTTATGTTACCGAGGTGGACAATATGGGTACAACGGTCTATTCACCCGACTATGTGGCAGCCTTGCAGAACGATTTCGATTTGTTGAACGTCATCTCGAAGCTCAACGACCTGATGAACGATCGTGGTTTTCCGTTGCAGAACCTTGAGAGCGTTATTCGAGATATTACCACAACATCGGCCGAACTCTCGTTGGTAGAGGGTAAAAGTGGCGGTAGCGTGGCAGAGTCTATGTACGACCAGGTGCGCAACCGTGCCCGTGCCGATATCATTATGCAGGTTACGTGGGATGTTGTGACCGTTGGCCCAAAGAAGAGCGTTCGCTACACTTTGCAGGGCTTGGACTCTTATACCAACAAGCAGATTGCTGGTGCTAATGGTACAGGTGAGCCATCTCATCAGGTCGATATCGCTGTTATGCTTCAAGAGGCTGTAATGGCAAATATGGATAGCTTCGTTGGCCGTCTTCAGGAGCATTTCGACGATATGTTTGCTAATGGTCGCGAGGTGAGTTACCTAATCCGTGTGTCGGATATATGGGGTGAGGATCTTGAGTCGGATTTCGATGGCTACGCCCTCTCGGAGATTATCGACGACTGGTTCTATGACAATACCGAGGGTCACCGCTATAGCGTTGCCGATCAGTCTGATACTCAGATGACACTCAACCAGGTGCGCATTCCTATCTATGACGAGCGTGGTCGCGCAAATGATGCGAATCGCTTCATCCGTAATTTGGTGCGCTACCTTCGTGCCGAGCCATACTTGATTGAGAATATCAAGGTGTTGAATCAGGGTCTTGGTCGCTGTGTGCTTATTCTTGGTGAAAAATAAAAAGTAGAGATATGAAAAAGTTTTTAGTAACAATCGTAGCACTCGCCTCAGTGTTGTGTGCTATGGCTCAGACTAACGAGAGACCTATCCCTATTGGTGTGTATGTCTCTGATAGTGCTACGGAGGTATCACCTATGGCCTATTCGCTCTTGGAGGATAAGTTGCTCCAAATTGTAACGGTAAACGGTCTTGGCGCGGATAATCACGCTTCGTTCTTCTTGACTTGCTCGGTGAATCTTACCGACAAGGAGGTGATTAGTGGCGCTCCAACACGTATCATCCAGAATGCCGATGTCTCATTCTATATAGCTGATATGCAGACTCGCCGAGTATATGAGTCAGTGACAATCTCGGCACGTGGCGTTGGTGAGAACGAAAATAAGGCCTTTGTCTCTGTGTTCAAAAATATTAAGCCTTCATCACAGGAGATGAAGACTCTTATCGCAAATGCGTCGAAGGAGATTGTTGCCTACTACGAGTCGCAGATTAATAACTACATCAAGCACGCCGAGGCTTTGGCTAAGTTAGGTGAGTTCGAGCAGGCGTTGTATATCCTTTCTGTTGTGCCAGATGTTTGTGAGGGCTATAACAGGATTAATGATGCTGCTGTAGATATCTACCAGAAGATGATTGATAATGAGTCGTTGGTGATGTTGCAGAAGGCAAAGACCATCTGGGCAGCAGGTCATAGCTACGAAGCTGCTATGGAGGCTGGAGAGTATCTTGCAGAGGTGTCACCATACTCTACTTGTTACGACAAGGCAGAGGCTTTGGCATCTGAAATCAAGGAGTTTGTCATCGCCGAGCGTGCGTATGATCGTCAGCAGGCCGAGCAGGAGATTGCTTGGTCGCGTATGATGGCCGAGAAGGAGCACGCATTGAAGGAGAAGGAGATCGATGCTTGGAAGGCAGTAGGTGTTGCCTACGGTCAGAACCAGCCAACGCAGAGCTACGAGATGTGGTGGGATCACCACTAATAGTCTCGTATCGTACAGAACAAAATGCTACTAACCCAAACCTAAATAATTACTATGAAGAGATTAATCCTTATCTTGGGCGCGATGTTCCTCGTGTTCAGTCTGTCGGCTCAGCGACAAGTCGATTCATTGTCGCAATATCATCGTAGCTCATTGTATTCGATTTTGATTAAGCACTCGCAGCTACCTTATGGCGAGGCTATCGATTCGGCATTTATGATTATGCCAGTGCCTGATAAATTTAATGACCATAACCTTGCGGTTCGATCATTCGAGTCTTCAGCAAAGAAGGTGAAAAAGGCGGCAGACAATAAGAAGAAGGATATCCAGAATATGAGTGATATCCAAGCATTCTTTGAGGCAGAGTCTACGGCAAAGGGTATTGTATCGAAGTGGTTTAACCGTGACGCTGCGACGGGTTTGTGCAATATGGATCTTATCTCGGAGCGAGGTTTCTACGACGCTTCACAGCTCGATATCCGCCTTGCAGAGCAGTCTACTCGTGGCAAGGCTCAGTTAGCAGATGCTGGCGATAAGCTTATCGGTAATACCTATGTGTTGGTGAACGATATCACCTTCGTTGATCGTGGCGAAGTATCTCAGGGAGTAGGTACTGGCCTTCGTGTCTTAGGTCTTCTTGCTGGCGCAATTTTGGGTACAGATGTGTCGGATCTCACAGATGCTACCGCCTCAATGGTTGAGAATATCGATGGCTTTAAGGTAAATATCACTTCATACCTCTATCGTCTTGCTTGGAATGAGGATTTGCTTTGGGATTTTTACAGTCGCTTTTATGCCGACGAGAACTATAGCGAGAGCGACCGTATAGCCAACCGTGATAGATTTAATGCTGTTGCTGGCAACGACCCATTGTATAGCCTTGAGTTTGTAGGTAAGACTACTACAGGTGCAGGTAATATGTCATCGAAATATTTTGCCGAGCAGAGCAAGGAGGAGCAGATGCTAAAGGTTTGTACTCGTGCTATTGATAAGTCGATCGTTCAGTTGCAGCGCCAGTACGACGAGTTCAAGGTGAATGTGCCTATATACAGAATCAACGAGGATGGTACGGTAGATGTTCAGATCGGTCTTAAGGAGGGTGTAAATATCAAGTCGGAGTATGACGTGCTTATGCCTGAGGAGGATGCTGAGGGTCGTATCTTCTACACAAAGGTTGGCTCTTTGCGCCCTGAGAAGGGTAAGATTTGGGATAACCGCTTTGGTGCTATGGAGGATGCTGAGGCTTTGGCTAACGATAAGGATGCTAAGGCTGATGAGGATGCCGAGGGTGGTAATGCATATCTTGAGGCTACAACCTTCAAGGTAATCACTGGTGGCAACCGTATAGTTCCAGGTTGTCTTGTACGTGAGGCTACTATTAAGCGAGTTAAGTAGAGATAGATGACTATAAATAGAGAGAGAGGCTGTTCCACACAGGGAATAGCCTCTCTTTTTTCTCTATTTCAAAGGTTGTCGAATCTGGGAAATCTCCTCTAAGCGGTCGTGCGGTATCTCGCCAGATATGGCAATTACGGAGAAAGACCCTTTGTGTCCGTAGGCCAGTATTATAAGCTCGTTGATGATCTCTCCGTCAGAAAGACCATAGACTACATTTCGGCTCCTATCGTCTGTGGTAGTACCTATGTATGAGGCATTCAGACTCTTTATTATAGATTTTACCTCGCTCTCAAGTGTGGTGCAATAGCTGTGGTTGTGACACTCGATAAGTTCGATGTTGTTGAGCATCTTAAAGGTCTTGCGTTGTTCCTTTTCGGCAAACGACGAGGCCATACTCAGCATAAATGAGCCAACGCTCGTATGCTCGACATTATCTTGGTTAGAGGCCCTCTCGCCCAAATCCTCTATGGCAGGGATACTTGCCATAAGTGTTGTGGGCAGAAATGCAGCTATGAGTAGTAAGAGGTGTTTCATATACTTATAACGACAATTAACAGTGTAAATTGTGTGGCAAATATATAAAAAATATGGCAACCTTCTCGCTTTGGGAGGTTGCCATAAATCTTTAACTTATGGCTTTAGAAGTTATATTGAGCCATAATGCTGATGCGGTTGGCATTGCTCTTGGTGCCACTTATATCGTCACGACCACCATAGAGATACTCCAAGGCTACGGTGAGGTTAGGGGTTACGTTGCAGAAGGCGTTACCGAAGATATATTGGCCTCGCTTGTACTGGTTGCCTGAGATGATGCCGTTATGCTCTTCGAGGTGTACCTCTGAGTATCCACCTGCTACCCACATAATGCCTGGTATGATGTTGATTTGTGCTGCTGCCTGCCAGCCCCACATAGGCATAGTCTGAGCCTTCTGAGGATTGTTAGGATTGTAGGTTATGTCGTAAGGCGCGCCTGCAAGGTCCTGAATGTAAGGGGTGATGCCACGACCATAGACACCATTCATATAGAGGTCTACCCAGCGAGTGATGTTGATGTGACCGCTAAGTTGTGCGCCCCATCCCACCTGTGTAGTATTCTTGCCGTTAATGTTGTCGTGGAGATACATATCGCGGATGACACCCGATGCACGGATATGGCTTGAGCGATTCTCGCCCCAGTTAAATTGCAAGTAGGCGATACCATCGGGAACGCGCTGGTAGATAGGTGAGAAGTTCTCACCATAAGTGCCATCAACCGAAGGCATCTCCGCTGCTACTCCAAAGGTGAGGTGGTTGCGTACAAAGCTGCGCTCGTAGCGAATCATCTCATTGAAGTTGAAGTTGTATGCGTTAGGACCCTGGAAGTCGATGGTCGTAGGGGCTGCGTTAAGGTCGCAGAAGGTGGTTACGTCACGACCAACGGTAAGACCGAGGAAACTAACGTATGCCGACCTTAGGCGAGGGATGTAGGAGAACTGCTCGCCACCACGGAAGTCGATGTCGGTATATACCTGGATTCTACCGAGCCTCTCGCTGTTGATTATTGCCTTAGCAAAGATTCGCGATGTAGAGGCATCCATCATAATACGCTGACGATTGGCATAGCCCTTACTCATAGGGATATCGTAGGGTATGAAGTCGATATTACCCATTGCGCCATCGAAATCGAAGCTTGTGCGAAGGTTTACCATACCTCCAATACCCAGAGAGAAGCGATTGTTACGCGTAGAGAAGATGAACTGAGGGTTGTGAGCCTGCTGAAAACCACATCTTTTGGTCTCTGTGAAGTCGTCGATGACGTTTTGTCTGGCAGTCTCAGGATCATACTCTTTGAGAGTCTCGCCTACGGCAATCATATAGATAGTAGGGGTGTACTCCTCAACCTCATAGATGACACGTTGTGCCGATAATGAAGTCGCTCCACAAGCAATCAAGAATAGTGATACTGTGAAAAGTCTAATTCGTTTCATAACTGATAGTTTTTAATTAACAAAAAATAATGTCGTATCACCGTTTCGCAAGGAATATGCCAAACATTCAGACATAATTTTTCTCTGAGTAATATTTGTTGTGCGCGATATTTGTAGTTGGTGGATATAAACAAATTTTGAATGAAACACCTTTTCAGTTTGCTGCTTGTCCTATTGTCGTGGTCGAGCGTTTGGGCGCAAAACGATATCACATTGCGCGAAGCCTTGGAGGTCTTGGCGCAGAATAACCATGCCATTAAGAGTAGGGAGTATGGGGTTGATGTAGCCTTTGAAGAGATGCGTGCCGCGCGAGGCCTACGCCTATTTAATATCGATATCGTTGGTGGGTTTACCCTGTTGCAAAAGAGTGTCGATATAGAGTTTGGAGGAACAAAGGGGGTGGTAACAGAGTCTTTGGATGGTCTTATCAATACTGGAGTCACCAATGGAATTCTAACAAATGATGTGGCTAAATTCTTACGGCAGAGCCTATCGCCACTCACACAACTCGATTGGCGCTATACGCTTCAGAAACGTGCTGTGGGAGGTGTAGGTGCTTTGGTTACACTGCCTATATATGCTGGCGGACGAATAAATTCAGCTAATAGAGCAGCCAAGATAAATGTGGAGATGGCAACATCTGCTTTGGAAGGAGTGGAGAATGGATTAGTGACGCAATTGGTTGAGAGCTACTACGGGTTGATTCTTGCCAAGGAGGTTGTCTCGATTCGTGAAGATGTAGTACGTGCTGTTAAGTTGCATCTGGCTGATGCTGTAGCAATGGAGGAGGAGGGTGTTGTGGCACATAGTGCTGTATTATATATGCAATATAGACTCTCTGAGGCTGAACGCGATTTAGCCGATGCGCTTAGCAAAGCGAGGGTTGCAGAGTCTGCACTCTCCACGGTCGTAGGGATGGGGCAGAGTCTAAATCCGATAAGCCCGTTATTTGTTTGTGGCACGATAGATTCACTTGATTATTATATTGATATGGCCAACCAACTAAACCCATTATTGAATGAGGCGAGATTGGTAGGTCGTCTCTCCGAGGAGGGAAAAAATATGGCTCAAGCAGACCTCCTTCCAGAGGTTGTTGCCTATGGTGCGGGGGCTATATACAATTATCAACTTAGCGAAATGGTACCTCGCTGGAGTGTGGGTGTAGGTGTTAATTTCACACTCTTCGATGGTTTAGGAAAGGAGCGTAGGTATATGGCAGCAAAGCACGAAATGAAACAGATGGCAGAGTCGGTGATGAGTGCTGAGCAGGAGGTGAGGCTACTTGTGGAGAGAGAGTATTATAGTGTGATTTCATCTATGCAGGGCATAGTAGCCTCGGAGCGTTCTATAGCCTTTGCCGAGAGTCTCTATACTACGGCTAAAGATGGCTTTAGCGAGGGTGTGGTCTCATCATCAGAGCTTATTGATGCTTGTGTGGAACTGGCCTCTTCGCGCGTAGAGTATATCGATTCTGTCTATCAGCACTGCTTGTCGTTGGCACGATTACTTGAGGTGTCGGGGTTGAGTAGCGACTATTTGAACTATGCTAATAGCGGTCAAGTTGTAGAGATGTAGATAAATTCTTTGAATAAATAGTATGAACAAGAAGTTTAGGAACACGGCAATCGCGCTAATCTCGATAGTGACGTTGTTTGTTATTGTAGCAGCTCTTTGGAGATATAATCGAGAGAAGAACGAGGTAGTTATTCAAGGCGTTATGGAGTGTCGCACATATCGTGCATCGTCGAAATTGGCTGGTCGCATCGACTCTATGTTTGTCAGCGAGGGCGACTGGGTGGAGCAAGGAGCGTTGCTCTATACGATATCGACGCCTGAGTTGGATGCCAAGTTGGAACAGGTCTCTGCCTTGGAGTCGGCTGCCGAGGCCATAAATAGGGAGGTCGATATGGGCGCCAGACGCGAACAGATTATCGCCCTAAAGAGTATGTGGCAGAAGGCTCTGGCGGGTAGAGAGCTTGCCGAGAAGAGCTATTTGAGGGTTAAGAATCTCTACGATAAGGGTGTTGTGCCTCGTCAGCAATACGATGAGGCGTTGGCCAACTATAACGCTATGCAGGCGACGGTAAATGCTGCCAAGGCGGAGTACGATATGGCTGTCGAGGGCGCTACAAAGGAGCAACGCGAGGCTGTGGCAGCTAAAGTGCGAGAGGCGCAAGGTGCTGTAGATGAGGTGAACTCCTATCTGCGAGATGCTCGTGTTTATGCACCTATATCTGGCCGAGTATCGGATATCGTCTCCGAGCCAGGCGAACTTGTTGGTAGTGGCTACCCCGTAGTAACCATCCTCGATTTAAGCAATATGTGGGCTACGTTTAATATAAAGGAGAGCCATCTCAAGGGGGTGGAAGTGGGGTCGAGGTTTAATGGCTATATTCCTGCTCTTGATAGATATGTGCAGTTCGAGGTCTTTTATATCGCTTCCGAAGCCGATTTTGCAACGTGGAGTGCCACGAGGGCGCGAGGAGGATTCGACATAAGAACCTTTGAAGTTAAGGCCCGTCAGTATGGTGATAGCGTAACTATTTTGCCTGGTATGAGTGTTATTGTTAAGCGCTCTTTGTTGTGATATTATGAGTGGTGTTGGTTTATGGGCTGTGGTAAAGCGAGAGGTTCGGGAGATGCTACGCAATAGACTCTATTGCAGTGTGGTCTTTGTGCTTCCGTTGGTGATGCTACTCTTCTTTACCATAATGTTTTATGGAGGTGCTATTGATAACCTACCTGTGGCGTTGGTCGATAGAGATAAAACCCCAATGTCGCAAGAGTTGGTAGTTATGATCGAGGCTACTCCAGGCATTGATATCGCCCACGAGACACAATCTATCGACGAGGCCGAACAGCTAATGTTGGAAGACAAAGCCTCGGCAATAATCTACATAGACAAGGGGTTTGAACGAAAGATATATGAAGGTGTGCCAACCGAGGTGGAGTGCTATGTTTCGGGAGTTAATCTGTCGGCAAGTGGAGTGGTGGAGAGAGATTTACAAACCGTGGTGGAGACCTTCTCGTCGGGCGTAGCACTCTCAAAGCTATCCTCTTTGGGCGTAGAGTATGAGGTGGCTATGGCGGATGTTATGCCGATAAATCTCCATACTAATATTGTGGGAAATCCCTATCTTAATTATGGCTACTATCTTGCCCCAATATTTATGTTTATGGGGTTGGTAATATTTATCGTTGTCTCGGCAACCTATGCCGTAGGTCGGGAGTTGAGATATGGTACGGCTAAGGAGTGGCTCGGAGTTGCTGGCGACTCCTCTTTGTCTGCTGTGGTGGGTAAATTACTACCGCTAACCACCATTTTTACACTCTATACTCAGCTCATATACTCCATCCTATTTATGGTGATGGGAATGGATTGTGCAGGCAGCTATATTATGCTATCGTTGGGAGGGGCTCTGTTAGTAATAGCATATCAGTCCATTGCTCTTTTTATTGTGATAGTTACCTCGAACTTGCGATTGGCTCTATCGCTTGGTGGCGGTTATGCCGTTATGGCATTTACCTTTTCGGGTATCACCTTTCCGGTGATGGCTATGTATGGTGTGGCACAACTACTATCCAAGGCCTTTCCTTTAACCTATTTTAGCGATGTATTTATATCTCAGGCAGTTGTTGGAGCTCCCCAATTTTATGATATTATTGATTTAGGGGCTATTCTACTCTTTATGCTCCCTCCAGTGATTGTGTGGCGTCGATTCGGAAGGGTAGTGCGAGAGGATCAGTACTGGGGTATGGAGTAGTTAATTATTGGAGATTATGAAGCGTGTGATAGCAGATGAGTTAAGTATGATTCTGAAAGATAGCGGAGTTCTACTTTTGGTGGTTTTCGCTATGCTGATATATACAATTATCTACTCTGTGGCATACGGCAAGGAGGTTGTGCGCGAGGTCGCGATAGCCGTCGTTGATGAGGATCATAGTTCTATGAGTAGAACTCTTGTCGATGGTTTAAGGTCTGGTCCTGATACCTTTGTAGCCTATGAGCCTACATCTGTCGAGGAGGCTAAGGAGCTATTCTACCGAGGCAAGGTGTATGGCATTGTGGTAATACCTCGTGGCTTCGAGCGAACTCTTCTTATGGGAGAACAGGCCGATGTAGCAGTAATCCTTGATGGTAGCCATCTGCTGATTTATAAGGAGGTGCTGACCCAGACAACAGCCGATGTGCTTGTCGAGGGGGCGGTAATCGAAACCTCACGCCTCATTGCAAATAGCATTGGTGGAGGTGATATTATGGGTGTTATTCAGCCTGTCTCGCTCGATAAACATATACTCTATAACACACCACAGGGTTATGGCTCTTTCGTTATGCCATCGATCGTAGTGGTTATCATCCAGCAGACCCTCGTAATTGGCCTTGCTATGTTGGGTGTTCGTAGACGACAACAGCGTGTTAGTTTACAGGTGAACTCCTATCGAGACGCTATTAAGAGTGTTGTTGCTAAGATATTGGTATATATAGTAATATATGGAATTAATTTAACTATTATATTAGGTGTAGTGTGGACTCTGTTCGGCTTTCCATATAATGGTCGAACCATAGATGTTGCGATACTTATGTTCGTATATTTGGTATCAGTTACATCGCTTGCGATGTCGTTGTCGCACCTCTTCAAACGTAGGGAAGCCCCTCTGATGCTACTGCTGTGGAGCTCTGTCCCTATTCTTTTGCTTGCTGGAGTCTCCTATCCCAAGGAGGCCTTTCCAGAGTGGCTCTATCTTTTAGGCCGAATCTTTCCGAGTAGTAGTGCAGTGAATGCCTTCGTAGATATTGGTACAGCAGGAGTCTCACTCTATGATGTTAGAAAAGATATCTTCACCCTCGCAGTTCTCGCAATAGTCTACCTATTTGTTGCAGTGGTCACAGAGGCGAAGTGTGGTAAAAATAATACCCTTAGGAGTTAGACCTAAGGGTATTTCTCTATGTGCTATGTTAGTGAGTATCTATCTATTTCCATACATCTCGTCGTAGTATTTGATATACTCCTTAGATATTATGTTCTCCATCCACTCCTCGTTCTCCAAGTACCAGCGAACGGTGCGCTCGATGCCCTCTTCGAATTGTAGTGATGGTTGCCAGTCGAGTTCTCGTCGTAGTTTCGAGGCATCTATGGCGTAGCGGGCGTCGTGGCCAGGACGGTCGGTAACGTATGTTATAAGATCTATGGAGTGTCCCTCAGGGTTGCCGAGTAGTCTATCTACGGTAGCGATGATAACCTTTATTAGATCGATATTGCGCCACTCGTTGCAACCTCCAATATTGTAGGTGTCGGCTATTTTGCCTCGGTGAAAGATGGTCTCTATGGCGCGAGCGTGATCCTCGACATAGAGCCAATCGCGAATATTCTCACCATTGCCATATACGGGTAGTGGTTTACGAGTTCGTATGTTGTTGATAAATAGGGGTATCAACTTCTCAGGAAATTGGTATGGGCCGTAGTTGTTCGAGCAGTTAGTGACGATTGTAGGCATACCGTATGTGTCGTGGTAGGCACGAACGAAGTGGTCTGATGAGGCCTTGCTTGCAGAGTATGGACTATGTGGGTCGTACTTAGTCTCTTCGGTAAATAGAGTATCGTCGAAGCCTAAAGCCCCATACACCTCGTCGGTAGATATGTGGTAGAAGAGTTTACCCTCGTAACCCTCTGGGCGTGACTCCCAATAGAGTTTTGCGGCCTGAAGCAGAGAGAGTGTACCCATCACGTTGGTCTTAGCGAACGTGAATGGGTCCTTTATCGACCTATCGACGTGACTCTCGGCAGCCAGATGAATAACCCCATCGATATTCTCATCTTGGAATAGTTGATATAAATCCTCAAAGTCGCAGATATCCAGTCGTTTAAATTTGTAGTTCGGTCTATCTTCTATATCCTTTAGGTTGGCGAGATTACCAGCATACGTGAGTTTATCCACATTGATAATATTGTAGTGCGGATAGTTGTTTACAAATAGTCTAACAACGTGCGAACCGATAAATCCAGCTCCTCCAGTAATGATGATGTTGCGTTGTGACATTTTATTTAGATGCTTTAATATTATTTATGCAGAGACTGAGCGAATCCCTCCAGTCGGGGGTCGCTACGTTGAATACTCGTCGAATTTTGCCTTTGTCTAAGACCGAATAGTGGGGACGACGGACAGGTGTCGGATACTCATCACTCGAACAAGGACTTATAATAGACCCCTGACTCAGGTTTAATTTAGCAATCTCTATAGCAAAGTCATACCACGTACAAGCACCCTCGTTCGAGAAGTGGTAGATGCCACGTTTTGTTGAATCATAGTTGGTTAGAACTACGATTATTGCCTTGGCTAAGTCGAGGGCATAGGTGGGTGTGCCTAATTGATCGTTTACCACCCTTATTTCGGGTTTGCTCTCGGTCAGAGCAATCATAGTTTTGCAGAAATTCTTGCCATACTCGGAGTAGAGCCACGACGTGCGAATGATAACATAGTCGCCATTGGTCGCCCGTATCGCTTGCTCACCAAGGAGTTTGGTCTTGCCATATATCGACTTAGGGTTGCACTCATCATCCTCGGTTAGTGGCCTATGAGTCTCATCACCCCCAAAAACGTAGTCCGTTGATATGTGTATGAGGAGACCTCCGCGTTGCTGAATTGCGATAGCGAGATTCTCTGGTGCAGTGACATTAAGTGCATAGCAACTCTCCTTATCGGACTCAGCCATATCTACGTTGGTATAGGCTGCGCAGTTGATTATGGCATCCACCTCATTCCTCTGTACAAATTCTATTACGGCCTCCCTGTTGCAAATGTCGAGATAGTGGGTGTCGCAACCCTCGTCTGACGAGATGTCGGTGAAGATGAAATTGAGGTCGCTATGCTTTGCTACAATGCGCATTTCGTTGCCAAGCTGACCATTGGCCCCCGTGATAAGTATATTCTTCATTAATAAAGAGGAGTGTTGTAGTCGAAGAGCTTGGCCTCGTTTAACTGAGGATGCTCCATATCTTTGGCCGACAGAGATATATCTTGGTATGGCAATACCCAATCAATATTTAGTGTTGGGTCGTTCCACGCAATGGCGCCCTCTGCTTCGGGGTTGTAGTAGTTGTCGCACTTATACTGGAATATAGCGCTCTGGCTCGTGGTAATGAAACCGTGAGCAAAGCCCCTCGGAATAAATAGTTGGCGGTGGTTATCCTCGCTAAGTTCTACGGCTACATATTTGCCGAATGTGGGTGAGCCAACCCTTATATCTACAGCAATGTCGATGACGCTACCCTTGACCACACGTACAAGTTTCGACTGAGCAAATGGTGCTAGCTGGTAGTGGAGACCCCTCAAAACACCATAGCGAGAAAGACTCTGATTATCTTGTACGAAGGTGGTCGTTATGCCAGTTGCCTCTTGGAACTGCTTGGCGTTGAAACTCTCATAGAAGTATCCGCGCTCGTCGCTAAACACCTTTGGCTCAATGATTAAAACTCCGTCAATTGATGTATTGATTATCTTCATACTACTCTAAGTCTGGTCTGTGCTTCTCCTTGAGTTCATCGATTACCTTAAGCAGATATTGGCCATACTGATTGTTGAGCATAGGCTGTGCGAGTTCTCGCATACGCTCCTCTGTAATCCAACCCTGACGATAGGCAATACCCTCCAAACATGCCACCTTTAGGCCCTGGCGCTTCTCCAATACTTCGATGTAGGTAGAGGCCTCAGAGAGAGAGTCGTGAGTGCCTGTATCGAGCCACGCGAAGCCTCGTCCAAGGGTCTGCACCTTAAGTTCGCCAGCCTCTAAGAATCGTTGGTTTACCGTGGTAATCTCATACTCGCCACGAGCCGAAGGGGTGATATTCTTTGCGATATCCACCACACGATTAGGATAGAAGTAGAGACCTACAACTGCGTAGTTAGATTTAGGCTCCTTAGGCTTCTCCTCGATAGAGATACATCTGCCATTTACATCAAACTCTGCCACGCCGTAGCGCTGTGGTTCGCTCACCCAGTAGCCAAAGATAGTGGCCTTAGCCTCCTCTTCGGCAACACGCACAGCCTCCTTAAGCATAGCGGTAAAACCCGCTCCGTGGAAGATATTATCGCCCAAGACAAGACATACACTGTCGTTGCCGATGAACTCCTCGCCAATGGTGAAGGCTTGTGCCAAGCCATCAGGAGAGGGTTGCTCGGCATACTCAAAACGCACACCGTAATCGCTTCCGTCGCCCAATAAACGCTTGAAGCCAGGTAGATCGTGAGGAGTAGATATAATGAGAATCTCACGTATGCCAGCCAACATCAACACCGAAATAGGGTAGTAAACCATTGGTTTATCGTATATCGGCATCAACTGTTTGGAGATACCCTTGGTAATGGGGTATAGGCGTGTGCCTGTTCCTCCGGCTAAAACGATTCCTTTCATATTAGTTATTTTTAGGTCAAACGCTCGGTTTTATATTTTATTTCCCTTGAATTGAGAAAAACTAACTCTTTATTGCTTTGGGTTTTAGAATGTGGCTCCAGGCCTGTGTGACAAAACTGTGCAGAAGCCCCTCTCGATAGACAAGACGGTGTTTCCAGCGGTTTGCCCACCAGCGACGATACTTGAAAAGTATGATGCGAATCAGCCCCTTTTCGGGTTTAGGCTCACAAAATTCTGGTTGCAATATATCATTGAGTATCCGTTGCTCAAGGTCATTACGTCGAGCGAAGTTTGGCAGCAGACTACTATCTATGTTGAAGTAGTCTACAGCATACCCATTCAACGCATCCAAGAACCTATCCATATTCTGTGTTCGACAAACATCGTAGAGCCACTCCCAATCGATATTTGAGGCGTTATGTTTTAGGAACATTGCCCAGTCGCAAATGTGGCGAAGTACAATTTTCTCAGCTGCAAAATGCGATGCAGAGTGGCGTAGCAGGAAGAGTGCGTGAAGGTTTGAAGGGGGCATATAGACCACACTGTCGCCGATACCTATTTCGTCGCTATGCTCCTCAGTACGTTTTAGTAACTCTCCCTCTATCTCTCGGCTTGAACGGTGGGCGTGGAGGTTTAGAAAGTCGAAATGGTTCTCCACCATCACGCCATCGACATAGAACACCGTGTGGTGGTGCTTACCCTGGTCAATCGTAATGCCAAGGCTTTTATGTAGTAGGTCATCTCCCTCTTTTTGCTTACCATATAGCCAAATATCTATATCGCTACACGAACGATGTGAGGGTTTTGGATAGCATAGACTAAGACCATACCCCTTGAGAATCATTATCTTTATACTACTCTTCTCAAGTATTGATACAAGTCGTTCGATTACAGAGACCTGCTTTGCATATCGCTTTTCAAGCCTCTCAACGGCCAAGGCCCACTGCAATTTAGTGGCTCTATCGGGGAGGTTCTCTATAGAAAGTTTACCCTCTTGAATAACTCTATTTAGACCATCCCACACCAAGGCAGTGATGCCCTGTTGTGCCGAGTAGCGGGCTATCTTCTCCCAGTTGCATCCCTCAAATAGTTGTGATGACTCCTCGATTGGTGAGTCCGAGAGGGCTATGCGCAAAAGTTCGAGAGTGATGGTTTTGCACTTATCCATTATAGTAGTTCGTTAGTCTGCAATTATCTCTTCGAGGTTGGAGATAGATTGGCTCTTGGTAAAATGGTTGATGTAGTAGTTTCGAGCATTGTTGCCCCAGCGTTCAAGATTGGGCCTATTTTCGGCAAGCCCTAAAATCATTGAAGCACAACCCTCGATGTCGCCACTGGGTACGCAGATGCCACAATCTATAGTCTTGACGAATAGTGATACACCACTACCAATCATACCAACGATTGGCTTTCCTGCCGACATATAGGATTGCAGGCGGGCAGGAATTGTCGCTTCGAGGTGTGGAAGGTTTGTCTGCTTCAAGGAGATAAACATTACATCTGCCTCACGATAGAAGGATGCCATATAGTCGAAGGGGTAGCGGCCGACAATGGCGCAACACCTCTCCAAATTCTCCTCTTTGACCCTCTGCTTGAGCCACTCCACTCTGTTACCTCCGCCAACAAATACCCAGACAATATTGGGGTTGTGGGCCGTACGTTTCATAACCTCCACAACATCCTCCAGTCCCGTAGCATCGGACATATTGCCTGCCATCATCACCCTAAAGCCCTTCGCAAGAGTGGGTATCTCCTTAGTCGGCATTGCGAGTATGTCGTCGCACCAATTCGGGAAATCGACAATTTTATTGTCGTAGTCACCGTCGCGATTGACCAACGCTCTAAATCCTGGCGAACTGATAAGTATGCGCTTCGAGCGACGATACACCACATTAGTAAACCATCCGAGCGTAGCCTCGATAACTCTGCTTGGCTTACACAAGAAGCCAGTCACGGAGTCGGGCCAGATGTCGAGTACCCACGTGTAGATAGGTGTGCGTCGCAACGCCCCAAGGAGCAGGGCTGGCCACGCCTGGGTGATGGGTGAGGTTTGATGTACGATGATGGCGTCGTAGCGATGCTTGAAAACGAAGTAGAACAATATCCAAAATGTGGAACAAAAGGCCCACGATAGATAGTTCAATGATAGTCGCACAGCCCCAGGTCGCTTGCCACGAGGAATTTGAAAGGCTCTATAGACCTTTGCCCCCTTATACTCCTCTCGGCGACGACTAAAAATTCCATACCCGTCATAGAATTCTCCTTCGGGATAGTTGGGGATTCCCGTGAGCACATCAACGAAATAACCCCTTTTGACCAATTCCGAGGCTATGTCGTTGCTCTTGAAGAACTCTGGGTAGAAATTCTGCGCTACTATCAATACTCGTTTTGGCATACTACTTTCTCCAAACCATCTTATTCACTACTCCTGTGTACGACTGGATGAGTTTGACTACTTTGGTAGATACGTTCTCATCTGTGTAGTTAGGTACGGGGATGCCATTGTCTCCGCTCTTGACCATCTCCACAGCAGTATCTACGGCCTGCAAAAGCGACTCGGTGTCGATGCCTGCCAAGATGAAGCAACCCTTATCCAAGGCCTCTGGGCGTTCGGTAGAGGTGCGGATACATACGGCAGGGAACGACTTGCCAATAGAGGTGAAGAATGAACTCTCTTCGGGTAGTGTGCCGCTATCGCTAACTACAGCAAAGGCATTCATCTGTAGGCAGTTGTAGTCGTGAAATCCCAATGGCTCGTGCTGAATCACGCGCTCGTCGAGTTTGAAGCCACTTGCCTGAAGACGGTTGCGTGAGCGAGGGTGGCACGAATAGAGGATTAGCATATCGTACTTCTCGGCCATACGGTTGATGGCGGTAAATAGAGATGTAAAGTTCTTCTCGGTGTCGATATTCTCCTCGCGGTGAGCAGAGAGAAGGATGTAGCGACCCCGCTCAAGACCGAGACGTTCGTGAATGTCAGAAGCCTCGATATCTGCTAAGTTGTTGTGCAAAACCTCGGCCATAGGTGAGCCTGTTACGTATGTGCGCTCCTTGGCTACGCCCGAAGAATTGAGGTAGCGACGAGCGTGCTCCGAGTAGCAGAGATTAACATCCGATATGATATCGACAATACGGCGGTTGGTCTCCTCAGGAAGACACTCGTCGAAGCAGCGGTTACCTGCCTCCATATGGAAGATAGGGATGTGCAAACGCTTAGCACCAATGACAGATAGACACGAATTGGTGTCGCCCAAAACCAATACAGCATCGGGGCGAGTAGCGACCATAAGTTTGTATGACGAGTTGATGATGTTGCCCATCGTAGCACCCAAATCGTCGCCTACGGCATTCAAATAGACATCTGGATCCTCCAGTTTGAGATCCTTGAAGAAGATGCCGTTAAGGTTGTAGTCGTAATTCTGGCCTGTGTGAGCAAGCAGTGTGTCGAAATATCTGCGACACTTGTTTATCACCGCTGCAAGGCGAATAATCTCTGGACGTGTGCCGACTATGATGAGTAGTTTAAGACGGCCGTCACCCTTAAACTTAACATCGGAAAAATTCAATTGTAACTCCATAGTGTAGTTAGTATTTATTCTATGACTTTCTCAAAAAATGTATCTGCTCTATTTGGGTCGAAACTCTCGTTTGCCCACATCACCGTAACAAGATTTTCGGTGTCGGAGAGGTTGATGATGTTGTGCGTATAGCCGGGAAGCATATGTACCGCCTCAATCTTGTCGCCCGAAACCTCGAACTCCAAGACCTCATCGGAACCTATACGGCGCATCTGGATAAGGCCTCGACCACTTACCACGATGAAGAACTCCCACTTGGTGTTGTGCCAATGTTCGCCCTTAGTGATTCCTGGTTTCGAGATATTGATGCTCACCTGACCACAATTTGTTGAACGCAGCAACTCCGTGAAACTTCCCCTGTTATCCTCGTTCATCTTAAGTGGAAATGCAACTTTTTCCTTGGGTAGATACGACAAATATGTCGAGTATAACTTCTTGGCGAATGAGCCAGCTGGTATTTCGGGGATTGTGAGACTCTTGGGTTGTTCGTGGAACTTGTTGAGCAGGTCTACAATCTCTCCGAGAGTCACCTTATGAGTTACGGGTGCTGCACAATAGCGACCACTCTCTGTTAGCACGGTGTTGATACCATCGAATTCGCAGTGATGCTCCTCGCCCTTGAGAGCTGCAACCATCTCGTCCATAAGGTCGTCTATATACAACAACTCTAATAGGGTGCTACGGTCGTTTACCATAATTGGCAGGTCGTTAGCTATGTTGTTGCAGAAGGTTGCCACGGCAGAGTTGTAGTTGGGGCGACACCACTTGCCAAAGAGGTTTGGGAAGCGATACACTAAAACTTTTGCCCCCGTCTCTCTACCATAGTCGAAGAATAGCTCCTCGCCAGCACGTTTGCTCTTGCCATACTCACCCTCACCATAGCGACCAATGAGTGTGGCCTGAATCGACGATGATAGCATTACGGGGCAGCTATTGTTATGGTGCTTGAGAGTATCCAAAAGGGTAGAGGCAAAGCCAAAGTTACCCTGCATAAACTCCTCGGTAGTTTGAGGACGATTTACTCCTGCGAGGTTGAAGACGAAGTCTGCCTTCTGGCAATACTCCTCCAACTCCTCAGGTTTAGAGTCGATGTCGTACTCGAAAATCTCGGTGATGGCAATGTTGCCATAGGTGCGATTCTTGCCATCGGCAATGGTGCGGAGCAACGCACATAGATTCTTTCCTACGAAGCCCTTGGCTCCTGTGACTAATATATTCATCAGACGTAATTTTAATATTGCGACCAGTCCACCCACATATCCTTGTCGTAGCGCCAACTGTCGCCCAAAGCCTCGTCCAGGGTCTTGTCGGAGAATACCTCCATAATAGAGTCTGGTGTGTGAGCCTTGAGGCAGTTTGCATAGCCCGCAGGAACGCATACGATGCAACTCTGCTTGTCACTAAGTTCGAAAATCTCTGGAACTAAATCCTTTGATGGATTCTCCCAGTTGTCGATCTTCACAAGGGCAAGTGTGAAGGCACCCTTGATGCAGTAAAACCACTTGCGCTCGAATTGGTGGGCGTGGTAGCCACGCACTACCGAGGCGTCGGGGTGGTGGATGATATAGCAACGACGGACACCCTCGAAATGAAAGTTATTGAGTGAACTTATCTGTCCACGGTGGTCGTTGAATATCTCGCCTTGAATAACTTTAATCTCTGACATAATTTTATTCGCTACGAATCTCCTTAGCCTTAGCACGTGGCTGAAGGCCCAAATCCTCGCGTATGAAACGCAACTTAAGCAACAACTCCTTCATACCTTCGACATCCAAGCGTCGGGTGTTGTGAGAGTGGTAGTCCTCGATACGAGAGACCTCCTCGTTGCCATCGGTGAAGAACTTGTCGTAGTTCAAATCGCGTGTGTCGCAAGGGATGCGGTAGTAGTCGCCCATATCTATCGCCTTGGCCATCTCCTCACGTGTTACGAGGGTCTCGTAGAGCTTTTCGCCGTGACGTGTGCCGATAACACGTACCTCAGTCTGACCATACTTAGGGTCGATCTGTGCGTAGGTCTGCTTGAGGGCCTCAGCCAAGGTTGTGAGGGTTGCTGCAGGCGCCTTTTGTACGAAGAGGTCGCCATTCTTGCCGTGGGTGAAGGCGTAGATTACGAGATCTACAGCATCATCCAAAGTCATCATAAAGCGAGTCATATTTGGGTCGGTGATGGTAATAGGCTTGCCCTCCTCCATCTGCTCTACCCAGAGTGGAATTACCGAGCCGCGGCTCGCCATCACGTTGCCGTAGCGAGTACAACAGATAGTCGTTGCTCCGTTCTCGCCGAGTTCACGACCCTTAGCAATTGCCACCTTCTCCATCAAAGCCTTAGAGATACCCATAGCGTTGATAGGGTAGGCAGCCTTGTCCGTAGACAATACCACGACATTTTTCACGCCGTGCTCGATAGCCGAGAGAAGCACATTGTTTGTGCCGATTACGTTGGTCATAGTTGCCTCCATAGGGAAGAACTCGCACGATGGTACTTGCTTCAATGCTGCAGCTGCAAACACATAGTCCACGCCTCGCATAGCAACATCTACCGACGACTTGTCGCGCACGTTGCCGATGTAGAACTTAACCTTTGGATTCTGCAAGGCGTGACGCATATCGTCCTGCTTCTTCTCGTCGCGTGAGAAGATACGAATCTCCTTGATGTCGGAGTCTATAAAACGGCGTAGTACGGCATTGCCGAACGAGCCTGTGCCTCCAGTAATGAGAAGGACTTTGTCTTTGAAAATTGACATAAGTTATTTTGTTTTAGTTAGTAATTCGTTATATAGTGCAAAATAGTTGTCAGTACATCTCTTCTTGTCGAAGAACTCCAAGGCACGATTGCGACATATATCGACATAACTCTCTTTTGGTCTTTGGCAGACCTCCATTATAGCCATAGTTAAGCCCTCGATATCACCTATCTGCTCCACAACTCTTCCCGTCTCTGGGGTTACGAGTTCGGGGAGTGCCGTAGTGCGATACACAATGGCTGGCGTGCCACAAGCCATACCCTCAGCAATGGTCATACCAAAGGTCTCTTGACGCGATAGGCTCAGCACCACATTTGCCGTAGAGTATATATCAACCAACTCTTTTTGGGACTGAGTGCGTGGTATGGCAATAACGCCGTCGGGGAGTAGTGATAGTTGGTGCTCGGCAATGCCTACAATCATCAGCGCATACTGCTCAGGTAGTTGCTTGCGAAGGGCAATAATCTCGTTTAGTCCCTTCTGTGCATCCCATACCGAAGCCACTGAGACACAAAGTGGGCGGTCGCCAATACTATATTTTTGGCGTATATCGCTGTGTGTGGATGGGGCAAAAACCGTTGTGTCGATGCCGTTGTAAATATATTTTATGCGCGACTCCTTGAAGAATGATTTGCTCGCCTCTTGCTCAAGCCACTGAGATACAGGTGTTATGGTTAGTCTATCTCCCAACGAGGTGAAGAGCTTGCGCTTTAGTCGGTGGTTGCGAGTTGTGCAGTCTACATAGGTCTTTGGGTAGGTCGCCTTGTTGGGGCAGTGGTGGCACTCGGTCATCCACCTATCACAACCACACTCGAAGTAGTGGGCGCAGTGGCCCGTGAAACTCCAACAGTCGTGTAGGGTCCACACTACGGGGGTGTCGATGGTGGCAAGATACTCAAACAGTATCTTGTAGTTGAGATAGAAGCCATGGATGTTGTGCAGATGGATGATATCTGGCTTTGTGGTCTCTATCTCCTCTATAAGTCTGCGAGTAGCCCTGTTCGAGGCTAAGCCATCCAGGCCAAGGTATTTGGCCAATCTGCGGTACCAGCGTGTCTTGCGCTTGGAACTCAGTCGCAGGGTCTCGGAGTTGCTTGGGTTTTCGAGGTAACCATAGGCTATGGCACTGCTCCAGCCCTCGGCTAAGACGCGGTTGCCAATCATCTCGGCAATGCGACCCGTCGAGCCCCAATTCGATGTTATGTTTATTTGCAGAAGTCGTGGCATAATCTTACTCCTTCGTGTTATACTGCTTAAATATGTGCTCTAACTCCACCTTTGTGAAGCGTTCTTCGGCAGGGTAGAGACTCTTTTCGTGTTCCAAGATTTCGTTGATGCTCCACTTGAACTTTATGAATCGTGCTGGCACTCCTCCCGATATGCTGTATGGTGGGGTACTTCTATTCACTACAGCTCCAGCAGCTACGATAGAGCCTCGGCCAAGGGTTACGCCCGAAAGTAGCGTTACACCCGTGCCAATCCAAACATCACTCTCTACGACTACATCCTTATCTAATCCCGATGGCTTCTCCGCCTCGGTGATGGAGCGATAGTAGCGACCAACGATCATAGCGTGGTTGCCAGTAATAACCCTAAGACCCTCGGCTGCACCAGCGTATGGCTTCATAATGAACTTAGCGTTCATGGTCGATATAAAGGCGTTGCTAATTCGGTTGTTTCCGTGGAAAAAGACATTCTTAGAGTTGTTGATTTGTAGCGGAGGTGTAATGGCTACGTTCTCTCCACAGAGACCAAAACTCTTTGGCCCATAACCGAAGTATGACTTATAGAGGAAATATAATCCCCGAATAAACCTATTGTTTTTCAGAGTCTTCTTTAGTCCCATATCAACATATTTTCCATATATTACACAACTTATCCCATACCGAGGACATAGCATAAACCGTTGTCACTCGCTCCTTGGCACGCTGGCCGAGTAGGGTGGCTAAGTCGTTGTTTTGTAGCAGTTGCTCGATAGCCTCTCTGAGTGGCTCAACCTGCTTGGGCGCAACGCATATTCCGCAGGGGCTATCTGATGTGATGTCAAGCATTTCGGGAATTGCACCCACGGGTGTAGTGATGATTGGTGCTCCCGCAGCCATACTCTCGATAATGACATTCGGAAATCCCTCAGTATAGGTGGGAAGAATGAATATAGAGCATCGACACATCTCCCTAATCACCTCCTCTAATGAAATACATCCAACAATATCAAGCCAGTCGTTGCCGTCGGCGATCTTCTCTAAATCCTGCTTTACCCCCTCGGTGATAGGACCTACTAACCTAAGATGTATGCCCTCTATCTTTGCACAAGCCTCTACCAATTCGTAGACACCCTTGGTCGTAACGCAGTGGCCGACAAAGAGTAGTCTTCGTGGCTCTCGTTCAGCGGTTTTGTAATTCTCGATAAGCGAACTAACCATAGGCGAGAGTGGATTGGGAAGTAGTTCTATATTTGTGAATCCCTCTCGTTTGAGTGTGTCGTACGAGGCCTTATCTATGACGATAACCTTCGTGGCAGTTCTAACAGCCTTGACAATTAGTCGCCACTCCCAGTTGCGCTCCTTGGCGAGAGAGGGGATGCGACCAAAGTGGAAATGTAGGATGCTCTTTATGCCTTTGCGCTTGGTTATACGCATCATCCATAAATCCTTAACAAGACTTATCGAGGCACTCGTGGCGATATGTAGAATGTCGTAACGAGTGGTGTCGAGTTCGTGCTTTAGGCTCTTGATAACGTGGCTATAGGTGGCTATGCCACGAGTGATACGGTTGTAGAGTCGTTTGTTTGTGACAGCATCATTTGCTCCGCAGTTGTTCATTGGTAGTACATTCAACTCCACACCATTAGGATTGGTGGTGTGGTGCTGTACGATATGGCGTGCCCACTGAACTATGCCTCCTGTGGCTTGACTGTAGGGCGTGGCAAAAAGGACTCTCATACTCTTTCTCTGCTATTTGTTACTACTTAGACTAAATCGCTGGTTGATAATCAGAAGTATGTAGGTGTATAGCGGAATCTTCAGTGTTGGGATAAATACCGAGCGTGATAGGTAGAAGGAGCTCGCTCCGAGGCAGATGACAAGCACGGTGACCAAGAGCGAGTATCTATTGCTATTGTTGGAGTAGAGGGTGAGGTCTGTCTTCTTGAAGATGAAGCCCACCAACACCATACATAGAATCATACCCACAATGCCAAAATCTACGTAGAAATCAGTGTGGATAGTAGAGCCGAGACCACTCTCAGCTTTGAGACCTCTGTCGCGAGCTGTTAGGAAGTATGCCGAGCCCTGCATATCTGTCTCCACTGACCAAAAGTTATTTAGTATTCGGTTGGGGATAAAGATCGAAGCTATGTATCGTGCTTGTATCGCTCCTCCAAGCTGTTGATTCTCCTCTTTGTCGAAGTACTTTAATGCCACGAAGTCGCAGTATTGCGAGTTGGCTAACTCCGATGTTGTGGGGCTAATGCTGTTTCGATCATCGTATATCTCCATACCTACTCGATACTTCTCCGAGAGGTCGTCGGTGATGACTCCACGGCCGATACTTACGATTGAAAAAACGAAACTTGCAACGATTAGGGAGACGATGAACGTAGTGGCCTTCATGGGACTTCGTCGGCTTGCGTAGATGTAGGAGAAGACGAAGAGCAGAATATTACGTAGCACGGGCTCTCGCATACCACTTACGAGTTTAAGCGAAAGGTAACCCACGAAGATTAGAAGTATAAAGATTGGGATGCCACCAACATACTCTCTAAACGACAACCCTTTACCCCTCGAATTTATGGCATACTGAATGAAGTAGCCGTTAAAGGCAATCCATAACAATACCTCGCTTATCTTGGTGTGGCTGGTAGATATATCGCCACTCTCAACATAACTCTTTCCTGAGAAGAAGTCGGCATCGATAGTGAGTAAGAATCCAGCCAAACTTAGTACCAACAGCACAGCGAAGAGTCGTAGAGAGGCTGGCGTGGCAGCCTTGCTTGCAGTGTTGAATGGTCGGTATGGTAGGATGTAACCCAGGGTGAATGAGGCTATGGCTATAGTGCCGTATGCGACACCCTTAACGATAAGGTTCTGATGTACGAAGATCGCCGATCCGAGGTGTAGATTGTTTAGAAGTAGGTCGATAGGGTTTTGGAATACGATGATACACATTCCAAATATCAACAACCACGAGGGGCGTATAACCTTGCCGCGTATTGTGTCGTAGCGTCTGCCATCGAGTATGTAGCACATCAACACAAATACACCCAATAGCAGTATCGCTATTAGGTTTTGCTGGCTATAGATATCAACGTCGATGAAGATGTTGAGCAAGACCAGGATGATTGCCGACAAGGAGACTAATTGCCAAATAATCATACGTTTGTGCAGTGGTGTTTGTAGAGTCCTCGCACAACAATCGTGTAGATGATATTGAAGCCGAGGGCTACGACGGAGTATGTCAAAGCCTGATTACTCTGAGCGTTAAGTAGGAGCAAGTATGCTACAAAGAGCGTTGCTATCTCTCGAATTAGACGAGCAATAAAGACCATCCAAGGGCGGTTGCGGGCAATAAGTTCGTAGGTGTAGACCTCACCAAGACTGATAAATATTGCTGATATGCAGACTACGATGATGATATATTGCAAACCCAAGAATGTAGGTCCGTAGACCCCTTCGATAACCTTTGAGAGCAGTATGATGATAACCACTGGAAGGGTAGTGCAAAGGGCGTTTATCTGCAAAAAACGCTTTACGAGTCCTGTGTCGTTGGTCGAAGATGTGTTTACTGCAAGGTAGGAGAACATCACGTTCTTCAACATCGCTGGGATGAATATCACCATACTCTGCCAAATTACCGCTGCCGATAACATACCCACCTCGCTATAGCCCGCCAATAGGATGATAATATAGGTCGAGGTCCAGTGGGTTATGGCGTAGAGCGAATCCTGAAGAACTATCGGGGTGGAGAACTTGAGCATTGAGACGTATTCTTTACGCTCAACCTGCTCGTTGAAACTATTTTGGGCGATAGCACGCCTAATGGCTATGATACTTACGATGCTCTGTACGATGAATGATGCAAGCAGGGCGAGCAACGCACCATTAAGTCCGAGGTAGTAGGTGAGAATCGCGCTTAGCACGAATGTCGATAGGCCAGCGATACCATTAATCTTTGCCGTAGTTTTGAACTCCTTGAGTCCTGCGAGGATGGCTATTTGCGATGTGGTGATCGCATTGAAGATGGTGAGTATCGCGAAGTTACGTATCGTGGGCTCAAGGTGCGGAGCATCAACGAATATAGCTATCTGCTTGGCAAAGATAGCCTGGATGAGTGAGAGTATAAGGCTAAAAATAAGCGTAATACCTACGATGCCCTTTATGAGTCCGCGTAACTTTTCGGGTTTGTTAGCCGAGTATTCTGCTACAAATTTTGTGGCGGTATATCCAAAGCCGAAGGTCGAAACTATGGCTATGTATGTCAGTGTTGTGCGAATTAAGCCATACTCTCCAAAGACCTCGCTACCGAGCAGACGGGCTACGATGATGCCCGAAAGGAATGCTAAGCCCTTTCCCAGGGCACTGCCCAACAGTGCCCAGAAGGAGTCGGTAAAGAGGCGACTCTGCTTAAGTCTCTCGAAGAGTGTGGTTGCTAACTCCATTCGTTAGTCTCTGCCAAATAGATCGCGTGTATATACCTTGCTCTTCACATCGTCTAAGGCCGATGTGTAGCGGTTGGTGATAATTACGTTGCTCAGTTGTTTGAATGTTGCGATGTCGTTCACAACTTCCGAGCCAAAAAAGAGTGCACCATCATTTAGTGTTGGCTCGTAGATGATAATCTTAGCACCCTTGGCCTTGATGCGCTTCATCACACCCTGAATAGAGGATTGGCGGAAGTTGTCGGAGTTGGACTTCATTGTCAAGCGATAGACACCCACGACCACCTCGCGCTCCTTGGTGGCATCCCATTGGCTCGATCCTACGTAGTAGCCCGCCTTACGTAATACCTGGTCGGCGATGTAGTCCTTACGTGTGCGATTACTCTCCACAATTGCCGACATCATATTTTGTGGTACATCCTCATAGTTGGCCAAGAGCTGCTTGGTATCCTTAGGGAGACAATAACCGCCATAGCCGAACGATGGATTGTTATAGTGGGTGCCGATGCGTGGATCGAGACCTACACCCTCGATTATGGCGCGAGAGTCGAGACCCTTCATCTCGGCGTATGTGTCCAACTCGTTGAAGTAACTTACTCTGAGGGCAAGGTAGGTGTTAGCAAATAGTTTTACTGCCTCGGCCTCGGTGATTCCCATAAACAATACTGGAATATCCTCCTTCAAAGCGCCCTGTTGCATTAGTGTTGCAAACTCTCTTGCCGAAGTCTCCAACCTCTCCATATCCGCAAGCGCCACCATAGCCCTGCTCTCATCATTGTTGCACTCCTCAGCTTTGGGAAGTCCAAGGATTATGCGCGAGGGGTATAGGTTGTCGTAGAGAGCCTTGCTCTCGCGCAAGAACTCTGGGGCGAAGAGCAGATTGAGACGGCCTACGCCTCGCTCAGCATATTTTGCATAGAGCCCACGACAATAACCAACGGGAATGGTGGACTTTATGATAATCGTCGCCTCAGGGTTTACCTCCAAAACGATGTCGATGACCTCCTCGATGATGTGTGTGTCGAAGTAGTTCTTTATTGGGTCGTAGTTTGTTGGCGTGGCGATTATCACCATGTCGGCATCGCGATAGGCCTCCCTGCCGTCGAGTGTGGCGGTGAGGTGTAAGGGCGTTTCGCTAAAAAACTTCTCGATGTAATCGTCCTGAATTGGAGATATTCGTTGGTTGATAAGATTTACTCTCTCCTCTACGACATCCACGGCCACAACATCGTTGTGTTGCGCAAGTAGGGTGGCAATACTTAGACCAACATATCCTGTTCCGGCAACCGCAATCTTCATATTCGTTGTTTGATTGATCCTGTTTTGGTAATACAGTTACTCTGTTTTTGGGGTAGGGTTTGTGGTGCGCATACTCTCTCCTCCCTCGCCACAAGGGTAGATTTATCCCGATGACGAGCCAGATGAGATTTGGTTGGCTTATCCAACGCGCTGTCCTATGCACGACCCGCGATAGGTTTCAGTAATCCCGATTGACAACACCGCTGAAGGTGTGTAAATCAACTACAAAAATAGTTAATTTATTTCGTTATTCCAAATAAATGTAATCTTTACACACGATAAAAAATCAAAACTTGCTCTAAGATGAACTTTTTGCGGTATGATACATAAGTATCTTATGGCGTTTTTGATGTGATTTTTATTGATAAATCAATGTGGACAAATAGAAAAATATTTATCTAAAAAGGATGTTTGGTTATTGTTGTTGGAAGTTTAAAAAAAAAAGCCCTCGCACAGTATAGTGCAAGAGCTCTTTATATTGTTTGTGTGGGGTATCTTTAGTCCGCCAGAAGCAGCACAACTGCATTGGTTGAAACACCCTCTTCTCTGCCTTCGAAACCAAGATGTTCGGTGGTAGTAGCCTTAACCGATACACGATCTATGGCGATTCCTACGACCTCAGCGAGCCGTTCGCGCATAGTGTCGATATAGGGGCGCAACTTTGGTCGCTGCATAGCAATAGTACAATCTATATTACTAACCCTAAAACCCTTAGAACGTACTATTTCAACAACCTCTTTAAGTAAAATAGTCGAGTCGATACCTTTGTATTTTGCATCGCTATCAGGAAATAGTTTACCGATATCTCCGAGAGCTAAAGCGCCAAGCATAGCATCGCAAATAGCGTGAATTGCAACATCTCCGTCAGAGTGTGCCACGCAACCTTTAGTGTGCGGAACCTCCACGCCACACAATACCAGTCGAAGGCCATCAGCCAAGGCGTGAACATCGTAGCCACAACCAATTCGTATATCCATATTATCTATCTTTTATTTTGTTTTCTATCATACCAACGGTGCATCAATGCTAGAACGTATCGACGAATGAAGAGTGGAGTAGACAACCAAATCTGCTCTTTTACTCTCCACTGCCACGATCTACACTCCACTGTATCTCCATTACTATAAAGCTCCTGCTCGACCACTGCAATTATTTCACTCCTTGAGCATCGCTCCTCCTGAACGATATTGCCATCACCCTTGAGGATAACGTCGTCGCCCTCGATTCGAATCACACGATGTATAACGATATGCCCGTTAGACGCTCGAAACATTGCGATTCGGCCATATATGTCCTCATCTTTTGATACGCGCCTCAATATAATTTTACTATCACCTCGGCCTAATAACGGCAACATACTTCGTCCTGTGACGGATAAAATAAAGGTCTCTCTGCTATCTATAATTGACTCAAGGTTACGCTTTGTTATATCTTCAATATTACTCATTTAGCATAATCGTTTTATAGGACAACTTAGCCGCGTCACCATCTGGTAAACATTCGAGCCTATAGGCTGGTGTATGGCGCAGTATTTCGCCAACGATACTACAAATCATATCCTGTAACTGGATATCGTGTGCAAACATTGGAGGACAAGAGGGTAGGAGTGCACCAATAGCCGAAATGGTCGATAGGCGCGTGATCCTATTATTTGGCGCTTGAACTATTCGACAGAGTCCCGAAAGAGGGTAGACTTCACTCTTGTAGCAAGGGGTCTTGCCACTCCAGGGTGATCCATAGACACGGACTTCATTCCCCACAATTCGCACGATTGGCGAGTCGTCATTGAGAAGCCTTGTCCCCTCGATATTTTCTCGCCAGAGACGCGTGTGTGTGCTCTTACCTGTACCCGACTCTCCCAAGAAGATGGCGCAACGACCATCAGCAACGATAGCAGAGGAGTGGATTGCGACACCTCTGTTTTGGGCCAGCACCACACCAAACATCACCCAGATACCGAAACGAAGTATCGAACGGTCTATTATGTTTGTTGGATGACTATTAGTGCTGATTGTATTTGTTATGCAGTCGATATCGAAGATTGTGACCTCATCCTTGTTGTCTCGTGGGTGAATTGAGTAGGTATAACCAGCGGAAGTTTTATAGAGTGTACCATCTGCATCGGCCTCAGCAAGATAGGATGTGGCCAAGGGCATAGATGTATCAATTACGTCCTTTTCGTCGCCTGTAAATTGCTTTATGTAACAATCTGCAACACCAATACAGTCAGCCTCAAATGGTCTAAATCCAGTAAGACCCAAGGCTACTAAATCAATCTCCGAACGAAGGCGCAAATCAGCGATTATGTACTCTCTATGCTCCATTACTCCAAAGTGATTATGCGGTCGCAATATTGCAGTGTAGTTTCGCGGTGTGCAATAAGTATAATGGTTAGCGCATTGTTACTGTTTGATAGTCGCTCAATGGCCGTATTGATACTCTCTTCGGTCTTGCCATCAAGTGAAGAGGTCGCCTCATCCAAAAGAAGGATATCGCAGTTTTTATATAGTGCTCTCGCAATGCCGATTCGTTGTCGCTGACCACCCGAAAGATTCTCCCCTTGCTCGCTTATCTTGGTGTTTATACCCTCTGGGAGAGCATCTACAAATCGCTTTAAGTCAGCTATTTCAATAACCTCATTAATACGATTATAGTCTATGTTATCTACACTATGCCCAAAGACTATATTTTCTAAAATGCTACCCTCTGTGATAAATACCGATTGGGGCACGTAGCCAATACTATTTTGCCAACTGCGAATGTTTGCTTCGCTCAGTCTCTTGCCATCAACAACAATCTCTCCTGAGGTAGGGCGATAGAGGCCGAGTAGAATGTTAAATAGGGTGGTCTTGCCAATGCCCGATGCACCCCTAATTCCGATATGCTCGCCCTTGTGGACAGAGAGCGAAAAGTCGGTTATGGTATTGCTGTCGGAGTCATCGAATTTAAACGATATATTACGTAGTTCGATAGAGTCACTAAAGTTAATACTTGTATCGGAATCTTCGACATCTTCGAGATTATCATACTCTATCGCCTTAAGTGTGTCAAGGGTAAAACGGTTGAATCGTATGGTGCTCCAATTGGTCATTATCGCCCTGAGCGATGGAATAAGGCGAATGGTTGCCACGGCAAATACTCCAAACATAAGAGCGACCTCTTTATTCGGAAGAATTAGATTGACCACAACAAATAGAATAAGGCCAAGCATTAGGCCTGTTTCGGTGAACATCTGGGGTAGCATAGCGAGGGTGGCGTGGCGCTTTCGAAGAGATATAATATCGTTCATTGCCTCGTCGAAACGCTTAGACATCAGTTCATAAGCACCGCTTATCTCAATATCTGCATAACCTCTAAAAGTTTCAGTCACAATTCTACTCTTTCGACGTTGAAGTTCATTCTCCTGCTTGCCCAAATTATTGATATTGCGACGTAGAAGTAGGTAGAAAAGAGTACCTATAGGTAGTATGACAGATATGGCTAAAAGTGCAACAATGGGGTTGAACCACACAAGGGTAGCTACCACCAAAACAAGCAACAGTCCTTCGCCCAGGATGGTGGCAAACGGTTTCAGGTAGCCCGACACGAAGATGAGACAAACACTGTTTATGTTGCGCGTTAAAATCGTTGAGTTAGAGTGTTTTATAAAGTGAAGACCTCGGCGATAGTATGTTGCATAGAGGGCCTTTGAGAGGTGCTTATAAAGCGAAAATATGTAGTCGCGCTCGAAGGAGTATAGCCTAATTACCGAGATGTTTTTTAGTAGTATGATACAAAGGGCGAGTCCACAGACTATAATCGTGAAATTAGTATCTGAATCTATGCCTAACGCCTGGCGAATAGTATCAAGAAGTCCATTGGGTTTAGCCCCTTCGGGGTTTAGCAAGAGCATCAAGACGGGGAGTAGCATGGCCACGCCGACGAAGTTTAGCAGGGCACGCAAAAATATAGTCAGCGCAACACCTATGCCCTGACGACGATAACTCTGCGGTATGATATTCCAAAACTCTCTCTCCATACGACCTTGCAAAGATACAAAATATAATTAAACGGCTTCAACCTTACCTAATGCGATATACCACACATATCCCTCTATGGTGCTGTATCGTCCCATCTGTCGGAGTATATCCATATATTCAGCCACCTGTTCCTTGTGGTCGTTACTACATATTCGGCCCGATTTGTAATCTACAACGACCACTCTGTCACCCTTAATCATCACCCTGTCTGGGCGCTTTGTGGTGCCATTAAAGATAATGCCTGATTCACATTTAATATCATCCCACGAGCCGTCAAACCACTCTGCAACAATGCTATTATTACACATTTCATTAATATTGCGCTCCAGTTGTTCCGCCTCGCTGACATCGATAGTGCAGTTGAGCACCATATTATCGATAGCACTCTTAATATCCTGCATACTCTTTGCTCGCTCGAAGATGGAGTGCAAAATAATACCTCGTGTCATCGATTCTGTACTCTTACTTAGGTCCTCATCTATTTGTCGCTGAGCAGGGTAGCGCACTTTGATTGATGGTGTAGTTGATGTGTATTCATCCAAGAGTAACTCCTCTACCTCACCACGCTTCTTGCTCTCTGAGTTAAACTCAGTTGGGACACCATAGGTGTAGCGCAACTGCTCGATCTTATCCTCATTGATGATTGTCTCAGGCAGTGGACATATCTTCTTTGTCGCCTCCAAAATAAGTGGGGCAGTAGAAGTTATATTTTCGCTATTGCTATTGGTATTCAGGCGAGTAGGCACGTACATATAGAGTTCTTTTGAGGCACGAGTGATGGCAACATATAGCAGATTGACACCATCGACGTGATTCATAATCAACTCCTTGTAGTAGTCTTCGGCAAAGGCTGACTCCATCATCTTACTACCATAAATTACGGGGAAGTCGCCAATCGAGGCAAGCTCATTCTCTCCTTTGGCATCGGCACTCGCCCACACAATAGGTTTTAGAATAGGCTTTGGGGACATATCCCACACCGCATAAGGGATAATTACCACGTCACGCTCCAAACCCTTTGCCTTATGGATGGTGGTAATCTCTATGGTATCGTCGGTCATCTCCACGCTTACACTCTCATTCTTACCTCGTTCCTCCCACCAAATCAAGTAGTGATTGATGTCAGCGATATTGGTTGTTGAGAACGACACCACCTGCTCATACATAGCCTGAAGGAATGCGATATCCTCCTTTCTATTGTTAAGGGCATATCTTGATACAATAGCCTCAAACGCCTCCATAGGCGACAAGTGGGCTATATGGCTGAAAAACGCTACCTCCTCCTCGCTGAATTGGGCGTCGAAAGGTAGACCAAGGAATCGGTTGAATACTCCTCGCTCGATATCGCACTGCGATAGTGTGGCAAGACGCATAACAGCAACTATAAACTCCGTGATATCTTGCCCCTCAAGCGTCAGTGCATCAGGTGTTTGTATATTGAAACCAGCAATGCCCTGTGAGGTGAATTTAGCCTCCTTATACGCAAAGAGTTGGTTGGCAACAGCCGTAGCGTGAGTCTTGTTTCTAACAAGAATCAAAATGTCGCGGTAACGGTAACCTCTGGCTATAGCACTCTCTATGGCATTGATGAAGGGCGAATCTAAAATAGTACTATCGTAGGCGCACACCTCCACGTAGCCTTTGTTGTTCTCTTTGTTTGGCTCCTGCTCATAGTCTGAGTAAGCCTTTGACAATATGTTATGGAGCGACGAGAAGGTCTCTTCGCTAACTTTTTCGGCCTTGCGAGCCTCTATAAGGTGCCGATTAAGGAATTTGTTATCTTGTTCTACGGCAGAGGCGATGAGTTTGTTGTTGAAAATCACCACGTTTTCGTAACTGCGGTAGTTCTTCTTAAGTGGCTTAACCTCAGTGTTGTCGCGTCCTAAATCGTCGATAGCATCATTACCCAACAGGCGCCAATCGCCACCTCGCCAGCGGTAGATAGACTGCTTTACATCGCCCACAATAAATACCGAGGCATCCTTGTTCGATGCCAAGGCCTCACGTAAAAGGGGTAAAAGGTTGCGCCACTCCCTAATAGATGTATCCTGGAACTCGTCAATCATATAGTGGTCATAGCGGTTGCCCACCTTTTCGTAGATAAACGGAGCGTTGCTATCATCGATAAAGTCCGCCAAGATATCCTTAGTCTCGCTAAGCACCATAATATTCTCGTCGGAACATATCTTCGTCAGATGGCGCTTGAGGTCTACCAACAGCGCAAAACTTCGGTAGTTATCCTTAAGCAACTTCGCTGTGTTTTGTTGCTTGACCGCTACCTCATAGAGTGAACATATGTCCTTGAGTTTCGGCATAAGGGCTACGGCAGCACACTTCACTGCGCCATCTGCCGTTTTAGTGTACCACTGCTCAGGTTTCTCGGTTGCCGTAAGCATAGTTGCCGTAGGAGGCTTCAACTCACCCTCGGCATATTTATAGAAACTAAAGACGAAACTCTGAGATGATTTATAGAACTGATCAGCACGCACACCATACTCCTTCATAATAGCGATAGCCTCTTCGGCTAAAGTCTTAATTTTCTGTATAGTATGATCTCTTACTTGTTCTAAATTCGATACTATTTCGCGCAATTTTTCTTTGTCGATATTATCACTCATTCGCTTAGCGCCATTCTCCTTGAAGAGTTCTCGACCTAACGACGAGAGGTCTTCGCGCATATCCCATTTAGAACCATTCTCCAACCTCTCTTCGGCAAACTCTATGAGCCACTTCTTAATATCGTCATCCTTCTGTATACTCTCCACAAGGGCTTCGGCACTTCGTTCAAGAAGCATCGTAGTATCAAGCTCAATATTATAATTCATATCAAGGCTCAACTCCTTGATAAAGGCACGTAGGATGCGCTGAAAAAAGCGGTCTATGGTAAGTACGCTGAACCGAGAATAGTCGTGCAGGATCTTTGTTTGCGCAATCTTAGCCTGTTCAACGACTAACTCTTTGCTCATATTGAGATTCTCGACAATCTGTTCAATATAGTCGCTCTGCTGTCCAATGGCTATGGTGTGTATCTCTCGCAATATACGCGACTTCATCTCCTCAGTAGCCTTATTAGTAAAGGTCACGGCGAGGATATTACGGTAGCACTCTGGGTGGGCGATGATGTCGCACATATACTTCAGAGCCAACTGGAAGGTCTTACCCGATCCAGCACTTGCACTCAATATTTTTGCTTGTTTCATCGTCGGCAAATCTTTTTAAATGGACAGTAGGTGCAAGCATCTGCATTGCTAACCTGCGTGAAGGGCTTGGTATAGTCAAACAACTCCTCAAGAGTGTTGCTGAGTTGAGCCTCAAACTCCTCGCTAACATCGCTGTAGCATGAGATTGGAGTCTTGCTCTTAACTTCAACAATAGATGGATTATAACCCTCTACAACCATCTTTGATGCGTAGTAGAGTGATGGAATAGCCTCCTTTTTCTCACTTCGTTCCAACATCATAGAGTAGAGCAAGGTCTGGAAGATATTGGATATTCTATCCTCAGGCTCTCCATTAAATAACTTATCTATTCCATTGTGTTCAAGACTACTACGATTATTACTCTTGTAGTCGATAATCTGGTATTTATCGTTATCGAGCTTGTCCAATCTATCTATACGTCCTGAGAAGAAAATGGTGCGATCGTCTGAAATAGAGTACTCACACTCTACATCTCTCTCCAGGCCAACTATTGTGTAGCCACTATGCCCCAGGTCGTATCTGAATATACCCTGTGTTATATATTTGACTATGATGTCGCGCACAAGTAGGGTGTCGCCATTGAAATCCTTTTGTCCAAAACCCTTTGGCATCTGGAGATTCTTAACAATCATCCGATCTACAATGCTCTCAACGGTCGTCCTATTGCACATAGCTTCAATCTCTTGGTGAGGTGTCTCAATGCCGATAAGATCTGTGTATAAGGCCTCTATTGAGTCGTGCAATATATTTCCAAATGTCAGAGAATCAATCGTGTCGTCGAGTTCATTTGGAGATTTGATTGATGCGATACTCGAAAAGTAGAACTTCAGTGGGCACTCGATATATCTGAATAGCGCCGTTGGGGATAGAGTGTATCCACTACCCTTGGTGAGGTACTTATTGAGTTTGGCTACTATATCTGCGCTCTTATCTACAACAATCGGACGAGCTTCGCTTAGGCCAAGATCGACACCTACAGCGCGCTTGTGCATCTTGTATGGCGACTCATACTCAAGTTGGTAGATATAGCGGCTGCACTCACCCGTACTCTTGTCGTCGGCCTTCGAGCAGTAGAGCATCTCCACTCGCTCGGCACGCTGTATTAGGCGATAGAAGTAGTAGGCATACATTGCCTCGTGCTCCTCTGGTGTTGGCATATCGTACGCAAAGCGCAATCCATAGGGGATGAACGATGGTTGGTCCGTGCGGTTGCCAGGGAAGTTGGCATCGGTCATCGAGAGTATGATTACATTCTTGAAGTCGATGTTTCGAGTCTCCAAGATACCCATTATCTGCACACCCTTAATAGGCTCTCCCTCAAAGGGAATTGTCAGGGTTTGCAGATGGCGACGAAGCAACGATATGAACACCTCGACAGGAAGTGGTGTTATATCGCAACTCTTTATTGACAGCGTTGTGCGCTTTATCTCGTCTGTGATTATACGTATATATTCACTCTGCTCGATATTGAGGCTGGTACTCTTTTCAATAATTAGTGATAACGACCTAATTATATATGAAGATAACATCTCCCAACCATCTGTATCACAACAGAATATATCTTTTAAATCTACATCGTTGGCAAATAGCGAATCCTCTACCGAAACTATGTGGTTCTGCACAATCTCGTTGCAATACTTCGAGGTCCTTGTGCCACACATATCTATAACGTAGGGGTGTGTAAGGATATTTGTCACGTCGGCGTGGTAGAATAGACGAGTGCTATCCTTTAAACGACTATGCGACTGAAGCGATATAAGCGCCTCGACAAAGGTATATGCCAATGTGGTCTTGAGCGGATATCCCATAGTCACGTTTACACTTCCGACGCTCTCTGGGATAGAGTGGAGTAGTGGTATAAGTAGGTTTTCGTCGGTAAGAACAATCACCGTGCGCTTATCAAGTTCCTCCTTTGGAATGGATGATATAATGTTATGCAAGTGTTTGACTTGCAAAACATTGGATGCACAAGCAGTTGTGCGAATAAACTTCTCGCCACTCTCAAAGTTGGAGTGCGTGATGCCGTCGCAAGTCGATAGATGCTTCGATAGGTTGTGCCTGAGGAAGTGACCAGCTTCGTGTGCATCATTCTTTAAGTAGTAGTTGTCATAATCCCAATAAAACTCTGCACCCTTACCTCGCGATGCTATATAGTTGAATAGCACCTCCTCGCTCTTAGAAAGGGCGTTGAAGCCTGCGATAATATATTGCTTATCAAGAAGCTCAATCTCTTCTTTATTAAGAATACGCTCGGCAGTAATACGGTAAATAAGGCCCGGATAGCCGATGCCAAGTTCGAGCAATCGTTCTCGATACTCTGTATAGATAGCTGGCAATGAGCACCATACCTCCAAAAATATCTGCTTTTGCTTGCTCAGTGGCATCGAGGGACCTATGCTACTCCAAAAGCGGAGTATGCGCTCCTGGCGCTCGCTGAGGTATGACACATCGGCCTCTATCTCCTTGATATCCTCGATATTACGTAGTAACTGGTTGGCATCAACAAGATACTTATCAATCATATCGAAGTCCGAGATAAGCATATCACCCCAAAAGTAAAACTTGTCGAAGGTCTCGCTTTTGTGGTACTTGACGTAGATTTTATAGAGTTCACTAATAAGACGAATACGCTCGGCACGTTTTAGTCCCGAACCACGCTCCATAACCTCGTCTATGGTAGACCAACTTGGTTGCCAAATTGCCTTGTCGGTAATTGACGAGAGTGCGTCATTAAAGAAGGCTCTCGCTCGCAACGATGGAAACATAACCACCAGATCCGACAAGTCGCCCGAATTTCGGTTTAGGAGTGTTTGGGCTAACTCTTGAAGAAATGATACCATCTCTCAAATGGTTTTAAAGTCGCTGAATTTCACCACCAAAGAGGGTGATCTCACTACGCAGAATGACTGGGTGTGAGAGGTAGTAGACCTTACCTCCCGTGGTTGTCTTTGCCTCAAGACGCTCCACAGCATCAACCTTAACGGTAGCGTTGTGTGACGACTCTACACGGGTAGATATGGTCTCAAGACCGCGAGCATCATACTCTGCCGTTGATATCTCGGCTGTCTGGTAGTGAGTACATCCGTTAAGATGTATGCGGCTCTGGCCTGAGGCGTAAACCATTAGGTCGAGGGAATTAATCTCGGCCACGAAGTTAGCATCGTTGGAGATATAGATATCAATTAGTTGCGAAGTTAGTACGCCATCCACATAGGCATCCGCCTTCGAAATAGATATATCGCTTAACTCCGTAAAATATACCTCTACCTCGGTAATACTCTCACGCTTAGAGTCTGAGCGTTCACTAATTTTGAGTGTACGACTCTTGCGATCTACCTCGGCAACGAATTTAGATGTGTAAACGCCCTTGGTATTATAAATGATATATGGCGCTTCACCCATAGCTATTTTCTTGAGCGTCAGTTTAATTGGTGCATCTACCTTAATTGCAGTGAAGTCGGGTAAAAACTCCTTTACAGGACGACTCTCAGGCATTGGAGCAGGTGTTGGCTCTTGTGCCGATAGGGTCATTGTGCAAACGATGGCAAATATGACGATAAGTAAAAACCTTTTCATAGCTTGTCTGTCTTGATGTTTCGAAGGATAAAAATATAAAAAAAATATGAGACCACCAAACGTAGCCCCATATTTTGCTCTTTTTATCTTAAAAAACTAAAACGTCGTTATTCGAACATAGTTCGCACCACTCGCCTTAGCAGCCTCTAATCCCACCTTCGAATCCTCAAAAATTATCGTCTCATCAATAGCAACACCAACCTCGTTAATAGCCTTAAGGAAGCAGTCTGGATATGGCTTTGGACGCTCAATATCATCACCTGTGATTACTCTATCGATACCCGACTCTATATTCAAGTATCGCATTACATTATTAATGTTATCTCTATGACCTGTAGAGACTATATAAACTTTTGCGCCTTGTGCTCTCATCATCTTACACCAGTCCCAAAGGGCGCTATTCTGTCTTACGCTATTGAAGTATTTTGGGTATAACTCAATCTTTCTACGACGTAGTTCTGCTATAGCCTTACTATCGGTTAATCCCACCATTCGCATAAACTCCATACAGCGAACACCAAAGTAATGCTTGAGATACTCCTCTTTTGTGAGATGGATGCCAACCTCACCCAAAGCCTCAATGTAGGCCTCGGCATTGGCATTGCGAGTATCTACCAATGTGCCATCAAAATCGAGTAGAATTAACTTTATCTCAGCCATAGCAACTCATTTAGTTATAGTAGGGTAGTATTAATCAAACGACTGCATACTCGACAATGCAATTCTAATCATTTGCTGATACTCCTCTGGGTTCAATTCAAGGAAAAAGTAGTGGACTGGATCGACACGAGTATCGTTAAGAATAACCTCATAATGGAGGTGTGGTACAAACGAGAGTCCGCTATTTCCCGATAATGCGATAATGTCGCCACGCTTAACCTTTTGCCCCTTCTTTACTCGTATATCCAAGAGGTGACTATAGGATGTTTCATAGCCGTTTCCGTGGCTGATTGTGATAGCCTTGCCGTGCGAAGTATTCTTTTCGGATAGGGTCTTCACAACACCATCAGCGGTGGCAAAAACGGCAGTTCCTTCTGGTACGAGGTAATCCACGCCGTGATGCTCTCTAATAGCGCGATGGAATGGGTTAATTAAAGGTTTTTTACCCGCAGCAAGAAGGGTTAGTTGCTGATTATTGACAGGTTGAATTGCTGGCACACAATCTATTGATAATACGCCATTTAGTGTATTATACCTAAGGTCTTCATACGAGCGAATCAACTCTTTCTCCTCAGTAATAGCATTTTGCATCCTACTAGATAACATATCACTGAGGTCATCGTTATTCATCTCTATAAGTTGCTCGTGAAGCGCAATGCGCTCATCATCATTATCTATATTAAGGTCGTATGGATTGGACTCGAAGAGTTTACGAAAGACATTCTCATCGCGCTTTGCTACATTATCCAATATATTATTTAACGAGTCGTAACGTATAGACATTTCGTCGAGTTGCACACGTAGGTCGTCGGTCGAGTGGCGCACCTTGTACTCGGCTGGCATATCCACCACAAGAGCAAGGATAATCCACCACGCAACGATGATACCTATCCATACCAGAGACTTGATAAGGATGGGTACAATGCGACGTTGAGTGAAGATACGTACGACTGATTTAAATCTATTATCCATATTGATAATCAACTATTTCTGTGTAGTTTCATCAAGTTGTTTCATCAACTCCATATAGGACTCCGGAGAGATATCCTTATTGAAGTAATGCACAGGGTTGATGGTGTTGTCTCTGAATCGCACCTCGTAGTGGAGGTGAGAACCAGAAGAGACACCTGTATTACCTACTTCACCTATTACTTGACCACGTGTAACACTGTCACCCTTAGATATATACATCTTTGATAGGTGTCCGTAACGAGTCTTGTAACCAAAGCCGTGGTTAAGCTCGATTACCTGTCCGTAGCCAGGCTTCCAGCCCGCGATGGTGACTACGGCATTTCCCGTAGCGTAGACAGGTGTACCCTTGGGTGCAGCAAGGTCTACGCCCTCGTGCATCTTCCAATAGCCATATCGTGGATGCTTACGCATACCGAAGAGGCTACTCACACTACGCAATTTCGTTCTGTCAATTGGCCAAATTGCTGGAATAACTGTAGAAAACTCCTCTTTTTTCTCAGCCATATCCTGCGTATCGTCGAGCGAGCGTGAGGCGTAGTAGACGTTTCGCATCAGCACATCGATACTCTTCCAGCCATTGATAATATCCTCCTCGTATTCACCCGCCCCCAAATCCTTATACCTTGAGTCGTTATACTCGGCATATACTTGCGGTATATCTAAGGTGTCGATACCCAAGAGTGGGCGATAGACAAATTGGTCGCGGTGTTTTATCTCCAACAAACGACCCTCGGCCGAGCGCACCTTCTCCATAAGGATATCATACTCCATTTCGAGGTGCTGGTTGTTGCGCTTGAGTTGCGAGAGTTTCGGAGTGTCGTACCAATAGGAGATAAGTATATTGCTTGACGCAGCAATGACAAGTCCAATAAGGAGTTTGAGAGCAATGCTTCGGCCTTTGCTCATCTCTCTTTTTGGACTCTTACTATTACTATTGTTGTGACTACTCATTTTTACAATATAAAATATCAAAAATATCCTATATAACGATACAAAATTAATTTAAATTTTGTAATTTTGCAAGATATTTAAAAAATGACATAAAATACAATTAATAGATATGGAATCAAACAGAGTTAGACAAGAGTTTCTTGACTTTTTCAAGAAGAAGGAGCATGAGATTGTAGCATCGGCTCCTATGGTTGTAAAGAACGACCCAACACTTATGTTTACCAATGCTGGTATGAACCAGTTTAAGGATATCTTCCTTGGTAACGCACCTCGCAAATGGCCCCGCGTAGCAGACACTCAGAAGTGTCTTCGAGTATCGGGTAAGCACAACGACCTTGAGGAGGTTGGTCACGACACCTACCACCACACGATGTTCGAGATGCTTGGTAACTGGTCCTATGGTGACTACTTCAAGAAGGAGGCTATCGAGTGGGCTTGGGAGTTGCTTACTGAGGTTTACAAACTCGACAAGAGCCGTATGTACGCCACCGTATTCGAGGGTAGCCAGGAGGATGGCGTAGCCTTCGATCAGGAGGCTTACGACTACTGGAAGCAGTTCTTGCCAGAGGATCACATCATTCGTGGTAATAAGAAGGATAACTTCTGGGAGATGGGCGAGACTGGCCCTTGTGGTCCTTGTAGCGAGATTCACTTCGATCTTCGCGACGATGAGGAGGTTGCAAAGATCCCTGGTCGCGAGATGGTAAATATGAGCCACCCTCAGGTTATTGAGATTTGGAACCTTGTGTTTATGCAGTACAACCGCAAGGCTAACGGTTCGTTGGAGCCACTTCCAGCAAATAACGTAGATACAGGTATGGGCTTCGAGCGCCTTTGTATGATTCTTCAGGGCAAGAAGTCAAACTACGATACCGACGTATTCCAGCCAACCATCGCTCGCATTGCAGCACTTTCGGGCAAGGAGTATGGCAAGGATGAGAAGTGCGATGTGGCTATGCGTGTAATTGCTGACCACCTCCGCGCCATCTCGTTCTCTATTGCCGATGGTCAGTTGCCAGCAAATGCTAAGGCTGGTTATGTTATCCGTCGTATCCTCCGCCGTGCCGTTCGTTATGGATATACATACCTCGGCTTTACCGAGCCATTCATCTGCAAGTTGGTGGCAGGCCTCGTTGAGCAGATGGGTCACCAGTTCCCAGAACTCGTTGCACAACAGAACCTTATCGAGCGTGTTATCGAGGAGGAGGAGGCCTCTTTCCTCCGCACCTTGGCTACAGGTATCAACCTCTTGGAGGGAGTTATCCGCAAGTCGCAGGGTGGCAAGATTTCGGGTAAGGATGCCTTTGTTCTCTACGATACCTACGGCTTCCCTATCGACCTTACCGAGCTTATCGCTAAGGAGCAGGGCGTAGAGGTAGATATCGAGGAGTTCGAGAAGGAGTTGCAGGTGCAGAAGGAGCGTTCGCGCAATGCAGCATCTCAGGATATCGACGATTGGCAGGAGTTGATGTCTATCAAGGAGAGCGAGTTTATTGGCTACGACAACCTTGAGTCGGATATTCGTATTGCTCGTTACCGCCGTGTGAAGAGCAAGAATAATGTAACCTATCAGCTCGTATTTAACCACACTCCATTCTATGGTAACTCTGGTGGTCAGATTGGTGACACAGGTTATATCGAGAGTGCAAACGAGAAGATTGAGATTATTGCTACTGAGAAGGAGAATGGTCTTATCATCCACATCGTTAAGCAGTTGCCAGAGAATCCAGAGGCTGAGTTCCGCGCTGTAGTAAATGCTGATAGCCGTCAGAAGGCTACTAACAACCACACCGCAACCCACCTTGTGGACTATGCTTTGCGCACAGTTCTTGGTTCGCACGTCGAGCAGAAGGGTTCTATGGTTGGCCCTATGGGCTTGCGTTTCGACTTCTCTCACTTCCAGAAGGTTACTGCTGAGGAGCTGCGCGAGGTCGAGCGTTTGGTTAATAAGCTTATCCGTTCGAACTATCCTTTGGTCGAGAACCGTGAAGCTACTATGGCTGAGGCTGAGGTTGCTGGTGCTATTATGCTCTTCGGCGAGAAGTATGGCGATAGAGTGCGTATCGTAAACTTCGGTCCATCTACTGAGCTTTGTGGTGGTACCCACACCTCTGCTACCGGTACTATCGGTATGTTCAAGATTGTATCTGAGAGTGCTATCTCTGCTGGCGTTCGCCGTATCGAGGCCGTTACTGGCGAGGCTGCTGAGGCTATGGTTTATGCAACTCAAGATATGATTACAGCTATCGAGCAGATCGTTCACAACCCTAAGGTTGTTCAGGCTATTGAGAAGATGATGGAGTCGAATGACGCTCTCAGCCGTGAGGTTGCAGATATGCGTAAGGAGAAGGTTGAGAAGATGGCTGAGGGCCTTGCTCAAAACACACCTTTGCGCGATGGCGTTAAGCTAATCTCACACACGGGCTCATATACCCCTGAGGTATTGAAGGATTTGGCATTCGGATTGCGCCAGCGTGTTTCTGAGCGTTTGGTGATGGTTGTTGGTAACCTCTTCGAGGGTAAGCCTACACTCAGCATTATGCTTTCGGATGATGTTGTGGCTTTGGGTGTTGATGCTGGTGCTACCGTTCGCGAGGCTGCTAAGTTGATGAATGGTGGTGGCGGTGGTCAGAAGCACTACGCTACTGCTGGTGGTAAGAATCCTAATGGCTTGCAGGCAGCTGTAGATAAGGCTATCGAGATGATTATGGAGAAGTTGAAGTAATTTTTTAGCAAAGACTATTGAAATAGTTATGAGTCAGAAAGTTCTTTTGATGATTTTGGATGGCTGGGGTATTGGTGACCGCAGCAAGTCCGACGTTATTTATACAACAAACCCTGAGTATATCAACCAGATGACCGCAACCTATCCTCACGCTGAACTAAAGACAGATGGTGAGAATGTAGGTTTGCCAGATGGTCAGATGGGTAACTCCGAGGTTGGTCACCTTAATATTGGTGCTGGTCGCATCGTTTACCAGGATTTGGTAAAGATCAATCGTGCTTGCCGCGACAACTCAATCTTCGAGAATAAGGAGATTGTTGCTGCGTTCGAGTATGCCAAGGCTAATGGTGTCGATGTACACTTTATGGGTCTTGTCTCTGATGGTGGTGTTCACTCATCGTTGGATCATTTGCTCAAACTTTGCGACATCTCTAACCACTACGGCATTAAGAACAGCTTTGTTCACTGCTTTATGGATGGTCGTGACACCGACCCTCGTAGCGGTAAAGGCTTCATCGAGACCTTGGAGAACCATTTGGCTGGCACAAATGGCAAGATTGCCTCTATCATTGGTCGCTACTACGCTATGGATCGCGATAAGCGATGGGAGCGCGTTAAGATGGCTTACGACTTGCTCGTTAAGGGCGAGGGTGAGAAGTTTACCGATATGGTTGCTGCGGTGCAGAACTCTTACGACAACGATGTTACCGACGAGTTTATCAAGCCTATCGTTCACGTAGATAGCGAGGGTCGTCCAGTAGGCACTATCAAGCCTAACGATGTTGTTATCTTCTTCAACTATCGTAACGACCGTGCCAAGGAGCTTACCATCGTACTCACTCAGCAGGATATGCCAGAGGAGGGTATGCACACTATGCCTTTGTACTATTGCTGTATGACTCCATACGATGCTAAGTTCGAGGGTTTGCACATCTTGTTCGACAAGGATAATGTACCTAATACTATTGGTGAGTATATCGCCAACCAGGGTCTACAGCAGTTGCGTATCGCTGAGACCGAGAAGTATGCTCACGTAACCTTCTTCCTTAATGGTGGCCGTGAGGATAAGTTCGAGGGCGAGGAGCGTATCCTCGTTGCCTCTCCAAAGGTTGCAACCTACGACCTCCAGCCAGAGATGTCTGCTTACGAGGTTAAGGACAAGTTGGTGGAGGCTTTGAACGAGCAGAAGTACGACTTCATCTGCCTTAACTTCGCTAATGGCGATATGGTGGGTCACACAGGCGTTTACGAGGCTATCGAGAAGGCTGTTAAGAGTGTAGACGAGTGTGTTAAGGCTGTTGTGGAGAGCGCTAAGGCTAATGGTTATGAGGTCGTTCAGATCGCTGACCACGGTAACGCAGACTTCGCGATCAACCCTGACGGCACACCTAACCCTGCACACTCACTCAACCCAGTGCCTATCGTGGTTGTGTCGGATAGAGTGAAGAGTGTGAAGAGTGGTGTTTTGGCCGACGTAGCACCTACCGTACTCGACCTTATGGGCTTGCAGAAGCCTGCCGAGATGACTGGTGAGTCGTTGGTAGAGTTCAAGTAGTATATCTACCGCTTATGGTAATTGAGAGTTGCTCAACAATATTGGGCAACTCTCTTTCTATTGGATAGCAGACAAAAAAAATCCGTTCCAGATTTTGGAACGGATTCTTATTTAGTAGGGTAGCGACTACTGGTTGATCATAGGAGCACCAGCAACCATATTCTTGTCGATGCGAAGAGTTACGTTGCTATCAACCTCGATGAGCAAAGAGGTCTCGTTCACCTCCTTAACAACACCATAGATACCACCAGCAGTGATAACCTTGTCACCCTTCTTCAAGCCCTTGCGGAAGTCCTCCATCTGCTTGCGACGCTTTGACTCTGGACGCCACATAAAGAAGTACATAATGGCAATCATTGCCAAAATCATAATCCAGAATGTCCAACCAGAACCAGCAGGCTGAGCCTCTGCCTGAGCCTCAGCAACAACGTCAGTTCCCTCAGCAGGAATCTCAACAATAGTCTCAACAACCTCTGGAGCAGCCTCGACAACTTGAGTCTCAACTACCTCGCCATCAATAAAAAGTAAATTCATCGTTTTGTTAGTTTTAATGTTTATCTTGTTTGCTTTATTCGTCTGTTCGATCTAATGGTGTCGCTACATCCCTGATTCGACCTCTGCACCAATCCACAGCACAACGGGCGATGCCTCATTCGATGTGGTAATCTCCATAAAATTTCCGACAGATCCCCACTCACCACGTGAGTCGAAGTATAGTTCTATGTCGCACTTATCGCCAGGCGCTATAGGCTCACGGTTTAGGTCGAGCCACATACATCGGCACTGCGTTGAGTAGTCCAGAAGTACTAACGGGGTAGCGCTCTGGTTTATTATGCGGATATTTGTAATAGTCGTTGAAGAGGCTTTAACGTATCCTATATCGACCAAAACCTCACAAACACCCTCGCCACTATACTCTGCAACGATGCCGTTGTACTCAACTTCAGGAGCCTGCTCAAGCGACTCTTTATGGTTGGTGTTACATATCAAAACGAGTGCCACAACCGATAGTAGCGCAACAACAACCGCTACAATTGCCCAAACTCGTCTCATTGTTGATCCTTAGATTAAAGGAGGCCTCGGCCACTCTTGTTGATAAGGCCCTGCTCGGTAAACTCAGCAACCACCTTGTCAAGCACACCATTTACGAAGTTGCTACTTGTAGGTGAAGAGTAGTATTTGGCGATATCAATCCACTCGTCGAGGGTAACCTTTACAGGGATTGAGTCGAACTGAGTCAATTCGGCAATAGCAATAGAGATAATCAAACTATCCATAAATACCACTCGCTCTACATCCCAGTTCTTTGAGTAGCGATCCACAACTGCCTGGTTGTCCTCGTAGTCCACCAATGACTTTACAAATAGACGCTTAGCAAAGTCGAGGTCCTCATCGCTCTTGAACTTAGGCAATACCTTAACCTCTGTATGGCTACGCTTGAGGTGCTGAACTGTGCGGATAGCGAGGAAGAGGGCAAAGCCGTAGTCGTCGGCCCACAAAAGCGACATCTCGGTAACAACCTCTGCAAGTTGCTCATCATCCTCAAGCCACTGGAAGAACTCCTCGACGAATTTTCGGTCATCGGTAAATGTAGATACCGAAGCCGACATATAGTTCTTGTAGAACTCCGTTTCGATAAGGCGGTTGTAGACACCCTTGATGGTGTCGTGCTGATTCGCCCAGCCCAACTTGCGTGATGCGAGAACGTCATTCACCGAATCGCTGTTGGCGATAAGTGTGATAACGGCATTGTCCACGAAACGACGGTTAGGGTTGAGATCCTCGTAGGTAGGCAACTTCTTCTGCTTAGCCAACTCTATACGAGACTCAGCATATCGCGCAACCTCCACAACAAAATAGAGCATCTGGAAATAGAGGTCGTAGGCTTTATCAATAGATTCAACGAGATATTTCTCCGAAGCCTTAAGGTTATCGGAGTCTGACTTGAGGTGTGCATAAAGGGTCTTTGCCACCTTCACTCTGAGCAATCTTCTACTCAACATAATTAATGAACTGAATCGGTTTAATGCAAAAATGCGTCGCAAAGATAACAAAAAAATAACAAATTGTAGATAGTGAGAGAAGAAAGTTGTCCTATACCTCTACTTTTATTGAATATATCGATAATTTTACTAAATTTGCATTATAATCTAAAATCTTAAAACTATGAATAACTTCATATACAACATTCCTTCGAAGGTCTATTTCGGAGAGAATCAGCTTGAGAATTTGGGTAAGGAGCTACGCAAGTTTGGCCGTCGTGTGCTTTTGACTTATGGTGGTGGTTCGATTAAGCGTATCGGTTTGTACGACAGGGTTATTGAGGAGTTGCGCAAGGCCGAAATGGAGGTTTTTGAGCTCTCTGGCATTGAGCCTAACCCACGTATCGAGTCGGTGCGTAAGGGTGTTGAGATTTGCAAAAATGAGGGTATCGATGTCCTCTTGGCTGTAGGCGGTGGCTCAACCATCGATGCAACGAAGTTTATGGCTGCAGGTGCTTGTGTCGATCACGACGCTTGGGAGTTCTTCGGTGCTAATGCTAAGCCAATTGAGCGCGCATTGCCTATTGTCACTATCCTCACCCTCTCGGCTACAGGCTCTGAGATGGATACCGCAGGTGTTATCTCAAACTTCGAGACAGGCGATAAACTCGGCCGTCTCGCTCCAGCACTCCTTCCTAAGGTATCGTTCTTGGATCCTACGCTCACCTATTCGGTTGGTAAGTTCCAGACTGCAGCGGGCTCAGCAGATATTATGTCTCATATACTTGAGGTCTATTTTAATACACAGAAGGATCTCTTTATGCTCGACTGTTTTATGGAGGGTATGCTCAAGACAGTTGTTAAGTATGCACCTATAGCGGTCAATGAACCAGAGAATTACGAGGCACGAGCAAATCTTATGTGGACATCCTCTTGGGCTATTAACGGATTTATCAATGGTGGCAAGCGCAAGGCGTGGAGTTGTCACCCTATGGAGCACGAGCTGTCGGCAGTCTACGACATTACACACGGCCTTGGCCTTGCGATCCTCACCCCTCGCTGGATGGAGTACTGCTTGGATGAGACCAACGTCGATAAATATGTGCAGTATGGTGTCAATGTCTTTGGCATAGACTCCACTATGGATAAGATGGCTATTGCCAAGGAGAGTATTCGTCTAACATCTGAGTTCCTCTTCGATAAACTTGGTCTTCAGCGCACCTTCACAGAGGTAGGTATCAAGCCAGAGGACTTTGAACTTATGGCCAAGAAGGCGTGTCGCTACGGTGATATCAAGGGTTTCAAAACTCTTACGATGGATGACGTAATAAACATATTTAAGATGTGTCTATAGTCGTACAACTATAAACAATATCGGCTGTTCAACACTTGGTTGGACAGCCGATACTCTTTATTGCCTTGATGTGATAGGTTTACTCTGCAACCTCAAGCACTATATCATATACGCTATTAGGCTCGAACTCAGGGTTATAGACAAGCACGAAATTCTCATCTACTACAACATCCCACTTCTCGCCATCTGCTAACTTCGGAGACTTCAGACGCTCAGGAAAGAAGTAACTGAATGGCAAATCAAGGACGTGTTCCTGCTTGAACTTATCGCCCACCATACGCTCCAACGAGAAGTTCTCGCCCGTGGCGATGGTGATAGTGTAGTGACCATCCTCATAACTTGTTGAGATGGTGTAGTCGCACTCTGCCTCCACGGGCTGCAACATAACACTCCACTTAGGGTCGCCATAGTAGGCCAAGACATCGCGGTCGTGCCAGAAGCCCATCATATCCCAATCCTGGGCATTCTCCATATCTATCTCTCGGCCTAAAACCTCCGATAGACGCTGCGCTGCACACTCCAACTCGCTCCAGAAACCCTCGTGGTATGTATATCGCTCATTGATAAGTTCTGGATACCACTCATTCTGCTGGTAAAGGAAATCTTGCTGGTTGATATACGTAGCCTCAGCAAGGGTATAACGCTGAGGGTTTGTCACCCAATACTTCAGTGCGCCCCAGCCATTACGGCCGTGCCAAGTAGTGACGACATAGCCCACCATTGTAGCCGCGTTCGAGCCATTCATCCACGCCACAGCCATACTCTCCTTGGTGTTGTTCACATCTCCGATAAGGCAGTTACCCACAGCGGCATATACACGTCGCTTGCCTGACTCCTTGATATCGCTCTCTTGGCCAGTAAAGATATTCTCGGCGTACAACTTGCCGTTGCGAGGCTTGATATGACCAAGTGAGTAGGGCATTTCGAGGTTTTTCTGCGTTGCGTGGGCCGCAGTGACGATAAGGTCGGGATCGTAACTCTCGTATAGCTCCTTAAACTTGTTTAATACCTCCTCCTTTGCTACGGTATCGGTAACAATCTCTGCATCACGACCATTCTTATATCCCCATAGACCTCTGGTGTGGTCATCCACCCAGGCATAGTTATCAAACCACTTTGCAGAGTTTAACTCCATAATCGTTGCCACAGCATCCTTGATAACCAATGGCTCGGTGCTATTCTCCACCATACGCATCGCGGAGTCTGGTGTATAACCCGTGATTATACCCCAAAGGAAGTCGGCATAGATATCCTCATCCACCTCACGACACATAAGGTGAAGGTCGATAACGTAGTCTCTACCAATATTTTCAGGTGTATCCACAATTGCCACATAACGTGGGTTTATCTGGCGAAGTGAGTCGAGGGTCTGGCGTGGTGCCTCAGCAAATGTTACGATAGTCGCACTATGTTTGGTGGACAAAGCCTCAGCTACGGCTCTCCACTCCGAGTCGCTGTTAGCCTCTTCGGAGATAAGCACCACATAGTTATTTGGCAAGGTGTAGGTAGGCTCAGTCTTGCACCCAAATAGTGTGACAACTACAAATAGACTAAAGAAAAGGGTTAGTATGCGCATTGTAAATTACTTATTATCAATTAGTGAACGTATATTCTGAATTAACATACCTACAGCAACTGAGTTGAATCCACCCTCCGGAATAATCACGTCGGCGTGTTTCTTCGATGGTTCAACGAACTCCTCGTGCATAGGCTTTACCGTTGTGGTGTACTGGTCGATTACCGACTGCATCGTTCTACCGCGATCACATACATCTCTTAGGATGCGACGAGCAAGGCGGATGTCGGCATCGGTATCAACAAATACCTTGATATCCATCAGTTCACGCAACTCCTTATTTTCAAAAATAAGGATACCATCGACGATAATAACCTTCGAGGGTTTCACGAGCACCTTTTCATCTGTTCGGTTGTGATCTACGAAGGAGTAAACGGGATGCTCGACAGGCACATTCGACTTAAGGGTGCGAATATGCTCCACAAGCATATCGGTATCAAAGGCTGCGGGGTGGTCGTAGTTTAACTTCGTGCGCTCCTCGTATGTGAGTTCGGGGTGCGCCTTATAGTAGTAGTCGTGGCACAATGTCGCCACATCGTCATCCTTAAATGCCTCTTGCAGACGCTTAACGAGAGTAGACTTACCAGAGCCCGTGCCACCTGCAACGCCAATAACTGTAACTTTCATAATATGGTATAGTTTAAAAATTGGGGTCACACCTTAAAGGCGCAACCCCGATAAATCTAACGATTAAGCATCGATATTTGCATAGTGTGCATTCTTCTCGATGAAGTCTCGTCGTGGGGGAACCTCGTCACCCATAAGCATTGAGAAGATGTGGTCGGCCTCAGCAGCATTCTCAACAGTCACCTGGCGCAAGATGCGGGTCTCAGGATTCATTGTTGTATCCCACAACTGCTGTGCATTCATCTCACCAAGACCTTTGTATCGTTGAACGTGAACACCCTTAGAGCCAAACTCCATAGTGATATCGTCGCGCTCCTTGTCGGTCCAGCAGTAACGCTCCTGCTTACCCTTCTTAACAAGGTACAAAGGTGGGGTAGCGATATAGATATGACCATTCTCAATCAAGGTTTTCATCTTGCGGAAGAAGAAGGTGAGCATAAGAGTTGCGATGTGCGAGCCATCGACATCGGCATCGGTCATAATGATAATCTTGTCGTAACGAAGCTTTTCGATGTTGAGAGCCTTGCTATCCTCGGCAGTACCAATCGACACGCCAAGCGCTGCGAACATATTCTTTATCTCCTCGTTCTCCCACATACGGTGCTCCTGAGCCTTCTCCACATTAAGAATCTTACCTCGGAGTGGCATAATCGCCTGGAAATTGCGGTCGCGGCCCTGCTTTGCAGTACCACCCGCAGAATCACCCTCGACAAAGAAGATCTCGGCGATAGAGCGGTCACGGCTTGTACAGTCGGCAAGTTTACCTGGAAGACCTGCACCCGAAAGTACGGTCTTGCGCTGTACGGCCTCACGAGCATTACGTGCAGCGTGGCGAGCCTGAGCAGCAAGGATAACCTTCTGAACAATAGCCTTAGCATCCTTAGGATTCTCCTCAAGGTAGTTGCTCAATGCTGCAGACATAGCACGGTTTACAGCACCAGCAATCTCGTCGTTACCGAGCTTTGTCTTTGTCTGACCCTCGAACTGAGGCTCTGCAACCTTAACAGATACCACAGCTGTCAAACCCTCACGGAAGTCGTCACCTGAGATGTCGAACTTCAACTTAGACAACATACCGCTATCCTCAGCATACTTCTTAAGAGTACGTGTAAGTGCGCTACGGAAACCTGTGAGGTGAGTACCACCCTCGATGGTGTTGATATTATTTACATAAGAGTGTACATTCTCCGAATATGAGTCGTTGTACTGCATAGCAACCTCCACAGGAACGCCACTCTCCTCGGTATCGAGATAGATAATCTTCTCGATAATCTTCTGACCACGGGTAGCATCGAGGTACTCGACAAACTCCGAAAGACCAAACTCCGAATAGAAGTGGTTAGAGAGTGAGTTACCCTCCTCATCCTTAACGCGGTGGTCGGTCAATGTAAGGTGGATACCCTTGTTAAGGAATGCCAACTCACGAAGACGGTTTGCCAAGATATCATATTTATACTCTGTAGTAAGAGTAAAGATTGAGCCATCTGGCTTGAAGGTGATGGTAGTACCGCGGTCCTCGCAATCGCCAACAACCTCCACACTCGATGTTGGCACACCCTTAGAGTAGGTCTGACGATAGATCTTGCCGCCACGGTGAATCTCCGCAACGAGTAGGGTAGAGAGCGCATTAACACACGATACACCCACACCGTGAAGACCACCAGATACCTTATAACTACCCTTATCGAACTTACCACCTGCGTGCAACACGGTCAATACAACCTCCAATGCAGACTTGCCCTCCTTCTCGTGCCAATCGGTTGGGATACCTCGACCATTATCTCGAACCGAGATAGAGTTATCTTCGTTGATAGTTACGTAGATGTCGGTACAGTAGCCAGCAAGTGCCTCGTCGATAGAGTTATCCACAACCTCATAAACGAGGTGGTGAAGACCCTTCTCACCGATATCACCAATGTACATCGCCGGACGCTTACGAACGGCCTCAAGACCCTCAAGGACTTGAATATTCGACGCCGAATACTCCTCCTCGTGTTTCATTACTTTTTCCTGTTCGGTACTCATATATTAGTTTTATTTATATATTCTATATAAAACGCACAAAGATACAAATTAAAATTCAACTTGCAAATATTTTGAGGGGATAAAATAGGGTTTGAACTAAACAATTTTTCAGGGTTTAAATCACTCAAATATTCGATTTCGCACATTATCTCTCACTCATCATCAATATTCTACCATTCATCGAAAAAATAACGCAAATGAGTTGCATTTTAACCATAAATAACTTAACTTTGTAAGATATGAGTAAGATTAAAAACATAGTATTCGATTTGGGTGGGGTTGTCTTTGCCCGCGATCCTCGAAAGTTCGAGCCAGAGTTTATAAAGTTTTTCTCCTACATTATGCTTCCCGAAATGCCACATTTTTGGGAGGAGTATGATAGGGGAGTATCTACCTACGAGCAGGTGCTTTCCGACTTGGCAGAGTATAACTCTTGCGACAGGGAATTGGCCGAAAAGAATCTCCAACGATCAATCCTCACACAGGAAGAGATACCAGCAACAAAGGCCTTGATTAAGGATTTGAAATCAGCTCAATATAAACTTTATGTACTATCTAATATGTCGTTGGAATTCATAGAGTTTCTCCGCAAGAGAGATGTCTACAAATATTTCGATGGCGAGGTAGTATCTTGCGAAGAGCATATCATAAAGCCAGATGCCGAAATATATCGACGTCTGACCACTCGTTATGGACTCGACGTAGCCGAAACGCTATTCATTGACGACCGCCAGCAGAACGTAGATGCAGCACGTAATGAGGGTTGGCAGGGCTTCAAATTCGACCCACGCGACCCTGAGGCCAGTTGCAAGGAGTTGCGAGATATATTGCTCAAGAAGTAGATTTGGACAAATAATAATTAACCATAAATAATAAAATATGACACTAAACCTTAGATTAGAGTATCAGACCGCATACGGCCAGGATTTGTATGTGGTTGTTGGCACCGAGAAGGAGAAGGCATATCCTATGCACTACGTTGGTAACGGAGTGTGGAGTGCATCACTCAAACTCACCTCTGCCACAGAACTCTCGTACCACTATGAAGTGCGCTATGGCGATATGGTCATTCGCAAGGAGTGGGGTGGAAAGCACACACTTTTAATTGATAAGAAGGCTACAAACCTTCGTGTTTTGGATAGTTGGCACGATATGCCTGCCGACCGTTCATTCCACTCGTCTATGTTTACAGATGGTGTATTCCGTCGCATCAAGGCTAAGAAGGCTCAGGGTATCGCAGATGGCTACCTAACCATCCTTGCCGATATCGCTGTTGTTCGTCCTAACCAGCACGTCGTACTCGTTGGCGACGGCAAGGCTTTGGGTAATTGGGACGTAAGCAAGGGCGTTGTGATGAACGACGCTCAGGCCCCTATCTGGAGCGCACGTATCAAGATGCCAAAGGAGGCATTTGCCTATAAGTTCGTCATCGTAGATAGCCAGACCAACGAGGTCGTTGCTTGGCAGTCGGGTGAGAACTACTACTTCGCTTACGGCACTGTAGTAGACGAGGCATTGGTTGTTGATGGCCTTAGACCACAGTTCGATATGGCACCTTGGCGTGGTGCAGGTGTTGCAATCCCTGTATTTTCATTGCGTTCTAAGTCAAGTTTCGGTGTGGGTGAGTTCAACGACATCAAGTTGATGGTTGATTGGGCCGAATTGACAGGTCAGTCAATCATCCAGATTTTGCCTATCAACGATACCACAATGACTGGCACTTGGCAGGACTCGTACCCATATAACGCCAACTCTACTTTTGCTCTACATCCAATGTTCCTCCACCTCCCTGCTGTAGGCGAACTTAAGGACAAGGAGACTTTGGCACGTTTTGAGGCTTTGGGCAAAGAGCTCAACACCTTGCCAAATGTTGATTACGAGCGTGTAAATAATGCAAAGGCCGAGTACCTTCACCTCCTCTTTGAGCAGGATGGCAAGAAGACCCTTGCATCAAAGGAGTTTAAGGCATTCCTCTCGGCTAACGAGGAGTGGTTGCGCCCATATGCTGTTTTCTGCGCGCTTCGCGACAAGAAGGGTACACCAGATTTCAGCCAGTGGGGCACTATGGCGAAGTACTCAAAGGCAAAGGTTGCTAAGTATGAGAAGGAGAATAGCAACGAGGTTGCTTACCACTACTTCGTTCAGTATCACCTCTCTAAGCAGTTGCGCGATGCTCGCGACTACGCACACTCTAAGGGCGTAGTTCTCAAGGGTGATATTCCAATTGGTATCTCTCGCACAAGTGTTGATGCTTGGGTATATCCTGAACTCTTCCATATGAACTCTTCAGCGGGTGCTCCACCAGATGACTTCTCTGTTATGGGTCAGAACTGGGGCTTCCCAACCTACAACTGGGAGAAGATGGCCGAGGATGGCTATGCTTGGTGGAAGGCTCGTTTCGTGAAGATGTCGGAGTATTTCGATGCTTACCGTATCGACCACATCCTTGGTTTCTTCCGCATTTGGGAGATTCCACTCGATGCAGTAAACGCACTCCTTGGTCGTTTCAACCCTGCATTGCCTTATAGTTATGAGGAGATTGCTTCGTACGGTTTCCGCTTCGAAGGCTGGCACTGTGGCAATATCTCCGAGACCGACAATATGCTCTTTGTGGAGGATAACGTGCAGAAGGGTAAGTTCCACCCACGTATCTCGGCATTCTCTACCGACTGCTACCGTTGGCTTGCCGACGACCAGAAGGAGGCTTACAACCGCCTCTATAACGACTTCTTCTACCGCCGTCACAACGATTTCTGGAAGTGGGAGGCTCTCAAGAAGTTGCCACCATTGACCGAGGCTACAGGTATGCTCGTATGTGGTGAGGATCTCGGTATGATTCCTGACTGCGTACCATCTGTTATGTCTGGCGAGCAGATTCTCTCGCTTGAGATTCAGCGTATGCCAAAGGATCCTAAGGTGGAGTTTGGTTCAACTTACGACTACCCATACCTCTCAATCTGCACCACTGGTACCCACGATATGAATCCATTGCGTGCTTGGTGGGAGGAGGATAGAGGTGTGACTCAGCGCTTCTACAACCACGTTCTTGGCGCTTGGGGCGAGGCACCATACTTCTGCGAGCCTTGGATTTGCGAACAGGTGGTGTCTATGCACCTCAAGTCTCCAGCAATGCTCACCGTACTTCCTTGGCAGGACTGGATCGCTATGGATGGTAGTTTGCGTCGCGAGAACCCACACGACGAGCGCATCAATGTTCCAGCAAACTCTCGCCACTACTGGCGCTACCGTATGCACTTCTTCCTTGAGGAGTTACTCGAAGCTGAGGAGTTGAACAAGATGATTCGCCATAAGATTGCTGAATCTGGCCGATAGTCCGAAAATGGGAAAATCTTAACAATGGGAGGGTGGAGACAAGAGATGTCGTCACCCTCCTAAGTTTTAAAACGAGACAAAAAATAGAATAAATACTACAATTAGTCCGAAAAGATTTAGCATTTAGACCAAATTTATGTGATAAAACCGATATCGTTGTTGTTGCATTATCTTTAAAATATTGTAACTTTGCCCCAAACTAAATACTATGGTTAGTATTTAAGGGCGTTTATGAATGAAAAATGAGGCGTGTAACCCAATGCCACACACCTCATTACTTGTGACTCCGAAAGGATTCGAACCTTCATCGTAAGAACCGGAATCTTAAATTCTATCCATTGAACTACGGAGCCGCGGTGCAAAGATACGATATTTTTTGAATAAATGACGAACAAGTGTAATAATTGGGATAGATTAGAAAAGGTGATGGAGCATCTTGGGATCAACATCATCACATTCGCAAAGCAACTCGGTATGCCTCGTCCTGAAAATTTATATCAGATTCGTAAGGGCAACTATGGCATCTCTCCGGATTTGGCTGACCGTATCGTAAGGCTCGACCCAAATATTGATCGCACGTGGCTACTATCAGGTATTGGTCCTATGCTGAAGAGTAACCCTTTGGAGGTGGTGAGTATCCCATTTTACCTACAAGAGATGGAGGATATTATGCCCATCATAGGCGATATAACTCCTTCAACAATGATACAAGTGCCCTATAGTATCAGTTGCGACTATGTGGTACGCACCTTTACCCGCCCAATGAGCGACCCATCTGCAGTGGCTAACGACCTTTTCCTTAAGCGTATCACCAACCTCGATGATATGGTGCAGGGAAATGAGTATGTTATGCAGATCGAGCCTCGTGTACTTTGGCGAAAGGTGCGTCTCCTAAAGGAGGATGATGGTAAAATTAGACTCGTGGCACGTAACCGTGATGATTTCCCCGATATCATTGTCGATACAAGTATAATCAAGGCTTGTTGGAGGGTTGTAGCTCGTATTGCGATACTTGAGAGTTAGAAGAATAAGTTAATGATTTTAAGATATGAACGCATTGTCAATCGTTTGGAATTGGGACCCAGTTCTTGTTTCATTGGGAAGCCTTGATATTCGTTGGTATGGCCTAATGTGGGCCATTGCCATCCTTGCTGCAGAGCGCATCTGCTACTACACATTTAAGCACGAGGGCCTTCCACCACGTACCCTTGAGTCGGCCTTTATTTGGGTTGTTCTCGGCACATTCATCGGCGCTCGTGTAGGCCACTGCCTCTTCTATGAGCCAGAGGTTTATTTGGCAGAGCCTTGGCGCATTATCACCGACATCCGCAATGGAGGTATGGCAAGCCACGGTGCAACCATCGGTATTATCCTTGGCCTATGGTTCTTCGTTAAGCGCAACCACCTACCCTTTATCTGGGGTCTCGACCGTATCGCCATCGTAGCACCTCTTAGCGGCGCCATTATACGTCTTGGCAACCTCTTCAATTCGGAGATTGTAGGCTATCCTACCGACTCGGCCTTGGGCTTTAAGTTCATCTACCACGACGCTCGTAGAGCGTGGATGGAGTTTGCGGGCGACGTACCTCAGGAGGTTATTGATATGGTTCCTGCTCGTCACCCAGCGCAGTTGTACGAGGCATTATGTTACTTCCTCACCTTCGGCATTTTATTCTGGATGTACTATAGCAAAGATTTAGGTCGTCGTCGCCCAGGATTCCTCTTTGGCTCGGCTATGATTGGCATCTTCCTCACCCGATTCTTTATCGAGTTCTTGAAGGAGCGCCAGGTGGATTTCGAGCTTGGTATGGCGTTGGATATGGGACAGTTGCTTAGCCTACCATTCATCGTTGTCGGTATCTTTATGATAGTTCGTTCTATGCTTCGCCCAGCCGTTACTGATATTAACGCGGTGGTGGAGCGTGCTAATCGTGAGTATGCTCGCGAGGATAAAAAGAACTCAAAAAAGAAATAGGGTAGCGCAATGGTTAGCGAGGTAAATAAACTGATATACAACACATTAATAACTTCTGGCGGAGTGCTTTTGCCTGAGGTAGGTACCATATTCATCGAGCGCAAACCTGCCACTGCACTCTCTAAGAATAGGATCTCAGCACCACGATACGAGTTGTCGTTCTCAAGCCATAGACCAGCGACTTCTATCGTAGATAGCATCCAACTTGCGACTAATATCTCTGAGAAAGAGGTTTTAGACATCTATGGTCGTTGGCTCGACAAGGTGCGTATCGACGGGGTGGTCACCATCGAGGGTGTAGGAGTTTTGCACAATAAATCCTTTGTGGCTGATAGCACTCTTTTATCGCAGTTAAATCCATCGAATAGTGCTGTAATAGAGGTTGTTACAAAGAAAAATAGGGTAGCGCTCTATTTTGCTCCTATTTTATTGATGATAGTTGCTATTATCGCTGGTGTTAAATACCTCATTATGCCAAGCAACAATGAACCAATTAACGAGGTGGTTGCAGAGGTCACTGAGAGAGGTGTCGTTTCTCAACCAGAGCATAATGTTACTCCTGTTATAGAGGAGGAGAACCTCATTTCTGAGGATATCGAGGTTGTAGAGCCAGTTATTGATGAAGCAACTCAAGAACCTGAGCCAGAGGTTATTGATGATTGGCGAGTGAATAGCGATATACGCCATTGGGCCGTTATTGGCAGCTACTCAACTGAGGATAATGTAAATCGCGCCATTGCTAACCTCGAAAAGCAACATCCTCACCTCAAGTTTAGTTCGTTTAAACTTGGTTCGATGTATGCTGTTTCACCCTTCGGAAGCACCGACAGAGAGACCTGCGAGGAGTTTGTTTCGAACTATCGCGACGATTTCAAGCAGATTTGGATTCATACACCAAAGCGATACAAGGAGTAGTTATGTCCGTAGCACAAGTATTGATCAATGTCGTTAATACGCTCTATATTAAGCCAATAGAGCGTATTGTATCACGCAATACTTTTGCTTATGGATTTTGTGGAGGACTAAATATGACACTCGATACGATATGGTATTACCTTATTTATCACTATGTCGTGGCCGAGCAGTATATATATATAGGTAAACTATGCCTATCCCCACATATTTCCTCGTTGTGTATTGTCTTCCCAATTACATTCTTCACAGGCTTTTGGCTCAACCGCAACGTAGCCTTTAGAGTTACTCACCTCGCTTCGCGCAAGCAACTCTTTCGCTATGCACTAACCGTTGCAGGCTCATTAGCTATCAACTATGCCTGTATGAAACTCTTTGTTGAGCTCTTTATGTTCTGGCCAACGCCCTCAAAGATGCTCACAACGGTAATCTCAGTAGTCTATAGTTATTTGGTCGCACGATACTATACATTTGCGGACCATTCAACTGCAGACAACTCAACCTATACAAAATAGCTATCCTATAAAGAATAGCAGATAATTTAACATAATGTAAATATTACGACATAGCTGGTTTTACTTCTTCTTTATCCACTTTATTATAAGATAGATAGAGATCATAAACATAATCCAGCACAAAAGAAGAAAGATCAGTATCATAAACAAGATATTTTAATTTGAATACAAATTTAGAAAAAAATCTAAAACGAGAATAGCATTTTTTTTAATTTTTTGAAATATTACGACACAATGAATACTACCTTGGTTATAATCGCGCTGATACTCGGTCTTGTTGGATTGATTGGCGTTATCGTGCCTGTGTTGCCAGGAACAATTCTCTCATTTATTGGACTTGTCTGTGTATTCTTTACGACGGGTTCAACAATCACCTTAACACAACTTATCGTCTGGGGAGCTATATCAGTCGTGGCTATCATCCTCGACTACGTACTTCCTGGTTACTTCAGTAAACTTTTTGGCGGAACGAAGGCTGGAATCACGGGTGCTACCATAGGAACATTCGTAGGCCTCTGCTTCGGCATCCCTGGCATTATCTTTGGCCCATTCATCGGAGCTATAATTGGTGAGGTTGTGGGAAGCAAAACTCCATTAGAGAAGGCCTTTAAGGTGGGTTGTGGCTCGTTGCTCTCGTTCCTTGCAGGCACGGGAATTAAACTCGTTGCAGGAGTCTATATGTTCTACCATATAGTAAAGGTGTTTATAGCAGTTGTACTATAAACACCTTTATATAACATAGGTATAAACTTTAGAAATTAAGTAGTTTGTATCTCTCTCTGGTTTGCGACATAGAGAGCAATTCCTCGAAATGCCACCACTCTCTGCGGTATGGCACTAAGCCAGCCTCACACATAATTTCAAGCAATAGAATCCTATTATTTGCCGACTCGTATGAGATAACTCCGCGTTTTGCCAAGGATTTAACATAATCTCTATATACCTCAATTGTGCGAGTAGATGCTACGTTTGTGTCGGGAGTACCCTTAACCGACGAAGCCTCGCTGAACTCATCAAACTCTGCTCCCATATCGAGTGGCAAACCATCGTTCGTAGCAACTGTAAGATCAACGGCTACTCCAAAATTATGACGCCCACCGAGCATACCGTCAGCAACAAACGACTCCAACTCAGTACCTTCAACCATCTTACGCATAGCACGTTGCACACTTATTGGTCGAGCAGCATCATATATCAGTAACGTATAATCTGGGTGTCGTTGTTTGAGTAGCTGCTGAGCCTTGACTACCCTATTAGCAAATTCAGGTTCGAGAAATGCCTGTTCCAACTCGCCATACATATCCTTGCCAACAAAATTGTCCGTCGAGGAGTATTTCAAATCGACAAGGATATCAGAATCGAGACTCTGTATATCTACAAGGCCCGCCTCCAACATCTTTTCAACGAGTAAACTACCCTGTTGCGAATATAGTGTGGTATGCAATAGACAAGCAAGTGCTATGGTTAAAATCTTTCTCATTCCCTATATTTTTTTTGCAAATATAGTGTATATTTAATGTATGATGTCGCTAAAATAAAAAAAAATATTAACTTTGCACCTAAGTATGTAGAATACAGAAACAAACTAATTAAATATAAAAACAATATGACAAAGAGATTTTTTGCATTTTTTGCGGCTATCGCTATTTTGCTAACAGCTTGTGAGCCAGCAAATACAGATCCAACTGGTGGCAACGAGCCTAGTAACACTACCCCCTCATTGACTATCTCTAAAACTGAGTTTAACGTAGGATATGGCAAGTCGTTGTGCGCAATTACTTACACGCTCAACAACCCAACAGAGGAGTATGGTGTTGAAGTTAAGAGTGATGTAGAGTGGATTAACTCATTCGACCAAAGTATGATGGGTAGCATCAAGTTTACTGTTGATGAGAATAGTAGCTACGATGCTCGTCAGGGTATCATCACCGTATCGTATGCTGAGGTGGACTACACTGTCACTGTAAGTCAGGAGGGTACACCACGTCCAGAGGAGGTAACTATTGAGGCTCCATTCTTGCTCGGCCAGTACTACGGAGACTATGCACAAAACAATAATTACAACTACTACGTATGTCTTTCAGAGAATGACTATGGTCAAGAAGACCTAAATAGTCCGATGAAAATTTGGGGATCGGGATACAAGTTCTTCCTTGACATCTACTCAGTGGAGAGACCAGCAGATTATGAGCATATCAAGATTCCTAATGGTGTGTACACCTTCAACCCTAACAACGATGGTGCTGCTGGCACATTCTTGGAGAGCGCAAGTATATACAAGGAGTTCGATTCAAATGGCTTCGAGATTAATCAGCGTCTCTACCTCGATGGTACACTCACAGTTACAGATGACCTTGTAAAGCTTGAGGTTACATTCGATGATCCAGAGGATACTGATGTCTATGTAGTAACTTTCAGCAATGACTACGCTATGATAGATTATCGTTATATGTCAGGCGGTATCTACTAATCGGTATTGACCAACAAAATAATAGGTTGTTCTTGCGTAGAACAACCTATTATTTTTTTTTCATCATACACCATTTATATATCCGATAGCGACACTATATTGTTTAGCACTGCATATATCGTTAATCGACCAATGGAGCGAGTCTTTAACTTCTCGGATATGTTGTTGCGATGAAATACGACTGTTGCTAATGATATATTCAACGCCTCGGCAATCTCCTTATTGATGAAGCCCTTGACAACATAGGCCAACACATCCCTTTCGCGCGGAGACAACTGAACCGTAGAGGCCATCGACTCAACTCTACTGCTACACTCCATATATGCTGGGTGTGCGTTATGGCCCGATGGATGGCCAGCCTGATGTATCTCAATTATCTGACGAGCAATATGTTGCTCACTGGCCGTAGCATCTATTACACGTAAGCCCGACTGAGTAAACGTGGGTGCATCACCCTCTAAGACAACGATCGTGCGTCGTAGGTGTGGTTGAAGCTCCTCGCTATGGCGGAATAGAATGGTTGGGGAGACAAAATAATGCACCATCCTCAAAGATGATGCATTACGAAAACTCTCCATACTGTTGTAGCATAAGATATCCACCCCTGGCACCATATCCTGCAGGAGGCTACGCAAGGCCATTGCCGTAAGCGTATTCTCAATTATGATAACCATTTGTGGCTGCATATCACTACTTGCGCTCTATATAAACCTCCATCAACTTGGCATTACCCTCGAAATGTATGTCACCCATTTCTGCGGGGATGAGTACAACCTCGCCCTCCTCAAGGGTCTCCTCCGAGTCGTCGGCAACTATTCTAACTGAGCCATTTAGCGCAATGTATATGATGAATGAGTCGAGCATCGCACGATCAAGGCTCTTCGAGCCAGCCACGTCGTGCAGAGTCATAGTGAAGTAGTTAGACTCTATGACAGTAGCCTCGCCTCCACGAGTCAAGTCGTACTTGCGGTGCAACAACTCGGCATCAGCCTCGAAATCGATGGCATCCACAGCCAACGACGTATGTAGTTCACGACCCTTACCAGAGGCATCAACCCTATCCCAGTCGTAGATGCGATAGGTGACGTCTGATGTCTGTTGAACCTCCACCACCTCAAGGCCAGCACCCAAGGCGTGAACCGTGCCTGCTGGAATGAAGAATACGTCGCCAGGTTTAACAGGAACCCTATTGAGAAGTGGCTCAAGACGAGACTCTGCAACAGCAGCGATATACTCCTCGCGAGTGATGTTCAAATCCTTGAAACCAAGATATATAGCAGAGTCTGGCTGACAATCTACCACATACCAGGCCTCAGTCTTTCCAAAGCTATTATGGCGCTCCAAGGCAAGGCTATCGTCGGGGTGTACCTGAACAGAGAGTTTGTCATTGCAGTCGAGATACTTCACAAGCAATGGGAACTCCAAGCCATAGTTCTCGAAATTCTCCTCGCCAACGAGTTCTCCCATATACACCTCAATAATCTCCTCAAGGCTATTTCCCTTAAGAAAACCATTCGACACAACCGAGACATCGCCCTTCACAGAAGAGAGATCCCAACTCTCGCCATATAGCTTATCCTTCGATAGACGGCTCGCTGCCTTACCCTTCTTCTTTAGAATAGCACTGCCGCCCCAAATACGCTCCTTGATGCGTGGTTTAAACTTAATTGGATACAACATATAATCGCTCTAAAATAATGATTCAACATATGTTACAACATCATCAACAGTTGCCGTTAGCGGGAACACCTTGTTAGGCTTAATCGTGAAAATCTCCTTATTCTGCTTAGCAGCTTCCTCGCCAGCACCCGTGATGTTAAGCATAATGCAAGCATCCTTTTCAATCTTGCCTCCCTCGACCATCTTGATAAGCGAAGCGAGAGCCACACCTGCAGCTGGATGGATGTCGATACCCTCCAAATCCTTGAAAAGTTTGCAAGCCCTGCGAGCCTGAGCATTCGTAGCAACAACTATATCGCCATTAGTCGCCTTAAGTGCGTCGTAGAGACCACCAGCCAAGGCGTATGGAGGTTTACGGTTAGACAACACCTTCGCATCGATAAGCTCGGCATCACGACGAGCCTTGTGCATCTCGTAAGGCAACATATCACGAGAATCGGTACGCCAGGCGTCGAACATAGGTACAAATGGAGCATTCTGAGAGACAATGAGTTTCATAAGGTTATCTCCAAATCTTCCATCCTCGATGAGTCGCATATTTGCCTCCCACGCAGCGATAGCACCCGTACCACTACCAACAGCCTGGAAGTAGTAGTCAGGAATCTGACCTATTGTCGTAACGGCCGAAAGAACGGTCGTTGCCATACCATCACGACGAGCAATATTCTTTGCACCACCCTCGGCATACATCTTTGATGACTTGAGAGCCAAGAGGCTGAGATAGATAGCATCGTAGTAGTCGCCACCCTTCTCACAAGCGATAAGCTTCACACAGTCGTTGATAGGCTCTGTAAACCAGAGTGATGAGAGGTTGTCAGATGGCACAACCAATAACAACTTGATGTTATTATCGGAGCACACACGAGCAAAGGCTCTTGCTGTGTTACCCGCTGATGCCACCACCAACACACGGTCCTCATTCTCATCAATACGTGCGCATACACTATAGGCCTCAGTCTCCTTGAACGAACAAGTCCTCATCTTCGCACCTCGGCCAGGGAAATAACCATTAAGGGTAATCCATAAATTGCTGAGGCCCAAATGTTTTGCCAAAGCCTCACTCTTATATGTCACAGGGGCAGAAGAACCCTCAAGGATGCGCTTTACGGGCAACCAGTCGCAGAACTTATAGAGGCCATAGCTATCTGGCTTAAGTTCCAACTGCTTCTTCGAGTAGTTTGCACGCACCAACGAAGGGCTTTTGCACTCTGCATCATCCAACGCCCAACCAGCATCGTCGAACTCTCGGCCCGTAGCAACACACTTCAAAGTGTACTTTGTAGGTTTAAAATTCTTCATATATCTATCTTTAATTCATATTTTACACACAAAGTTTATATCGTGCAAATTTAATCTTTTTTTTTCGGTATTTCAAATAAATTTAAAAGAAAGATTAATGGGTGTACTTTATTAGAAAATTATCACTATATTTGTATGATATACTCCCGAAATTTGAAGTATAGATTGTATGATTATAATATAAAAATTACTTAATATGAAAAGACGCAACATACTAATTATAGCAATATTAGCTATTGTTATTTGTGTTACAGCAACGATTTTTACACTTCACAAAACTACAGCCGAACCAGCACGAGACAAGGTCGATGCACTCTGCTTCTACTATCTCAATTTAGACCAAATCGCCAAGAAGGGCGCTTTCGACACCCATTTTTCGGCCGAACAACTCAAATTGATTGCATCGACACTTAAGACTGAGGTCGAGAAACCTGAGATGGCTCAGCAGTTAGAGAGCATAATTACAGACATAAACAACAGCGGAATCGACTTTACAAAGCCCATCTACTGCTATATGGATAGCATAGAGTCGGGCTATGTTTGCGTTGCAGAAGTATTGAGTGATAATCAGATAGGCGAATCACTTAAACTACTTTCCGCATTATATGACATAGATATCAACCTTGAAGAGATTGACGGAATCCACTATGCCAAGTGGTTAAATAACATTGCGATTGGCTACACCGACGACCGCTTTATTGCCGTTGTTAATAGCAAAAATAGCGACGCAACACTTGCCGAAGCGCTGACTAAAAACCTTGCCGACCTCACCATCTTCGGAGAGTCGGATATGGCATCATACATCAATCTCAACAAGGCCCTTAACGCTATCGAGACATCCTTAAACGAGCCGACCGATGCCACCACCACTACCCAGTGCCAGCAACTAATCGCTGATTTTAGAACAAGGCTCACACCAGAGGCAAATATCGTAACTACCGCAACCTTTGAGTTGGGACGTGCAACCATCGACCAACGAATAAACGGTGCCGACCTCAGTGGTTATAGCGACTTCTTTTTCAAGGGTCAAAACAATCACCTTAATTATATAGACAACAATGCTATAGCCATAGCCAATTTAAGTATTAATGGAACTAAATTAGCAGAACTTTTCAACGAGATAATCAACAACGAGGCAGTTCGACGTTATGCCAATTTCGGTAATGAAATGGCAATCTATTTTGCCGTTGCAAACGACGTTATGGAGTCCATCAAAGGCGATGTGACAATAGCACTTGAGACCCTTGACGGCAAGATAGTCGAGAAGGTAGACTACTACTGGGGTGGCACGCAGTTAGTACCCTCAATAAGTGACCTAAAGGCATCAGTAATGGTCGATGTAGCAGATAGTTACATCATCTCAAATATACCATATTTTACTATGGGTCTGCTCCGCAAGGTAGGTGACAACCACTACAACACCAAGTTGGGCAACTACAACTTCACCCTCCAGCAGAATGAATCCGGGCTTCTCTTTGCAGGCGTAAACACTAAACTCGAACCAGCAATAACACCTGCAACTGAGAAGGCGTGGGCCGCGGAACTCGAAAACTCACTTGGATATATTGTAGTGGACTTCGACAACCTGACAGCATCAACCTTCATAGAATCGGCATGCACAAACCTCTTAGATAGCGAAATCTACACCCTCTATAACAGATTCTCACCTATACTCAGCTATGGATATGTAGCCGCCTTGGAGAGTGATCACAACCAACTTGTCATCTCATTTGACAATCAGCAAGAGAATGCGCTTAAGCAACTAAGCGACCTGCTTTTACCTTTAGTATTGGATGAGATAAATGAATCATTATTCTAATAATCATAACCTATGGACATTATTAGATTAGACCGAGTAATACCACAAATCTTTGCCAATAAGGAGAAACTCTCTGGCGATATATGGGGCAAAGAGTTTAGCTTTGAGCGAGGCAAACGCTATCTTATCAACGCCTCGTCTGGCACAGGAAAGTCCACGCTTTGTAGTTACCTTTACGGTCAGCGTGGCGACTATCAGGGCACGATACTCTTCGACAATAACGACATTAGCAACCTCTCCACCAATCAGTGGTGCGAGATACGCCAACAGAGCATAAGCCACCTATTCCAAGACCTTAAACTCTTCGGTGAACTCACTGCTTTACAGAATGTTGAGATAAAAAATAACATAACCCACTCAAAGAGCCAGGCCGAGATTTTAGCCCTATTTGAGGAGTTGGGAATTGCTGACAAGATAGACACTCGCATCGACCGCATATCTTTTGGTCAGCAGCAACGCGTAGCGCTCATTCGTGCGCTCTGCCAGCCCTATAGTTTCCTACTTCTCGACGAGCCTATCTCTCATCTTGACGATGCAAATAGCGAGATCATGCGCGCTATTATCGAACAAGATGCCCAAACCAAGGGTGCAGGTATTATTGCGACCTCAATTGGCAAACATATAAATTTCGACTACGACCTATGTCTAAATCTATAACACTCATCTGGCAACTCCTCCGTAAGCATATCAGCATCTTTGAACTGACTATATTCTTCATTACCAATCTAATAGGAATGGTAGTCATTCTCGCTGGCGTGCAAATATATAGCGATCTAAAGCCTATACTATCTGGCGATGAGGCAATCATCGGCAATGACTACGTAGTGGTTACTCACCCCGTAACACGTGTAGGCATAAACACCACCTCGTTTAGTACTAACGATATCGAAGAACTTCAGAATCAGGAGTTTGTGAATAGCGTCGGCAGATTCACCTCCTCTCAATTCGAGGTCAATGGTAGCATCCTCTTTGGCGGACGCAGACTCTCAACTATGTTGTTCTTTGAGTCAATCCCCGACGAATTTATCGATGCCACACCCGATTCGTGGGGCTTTGCGGAGGGCAACACTACAATTCCCATAATTCTTCCTCGCAACTACCTAAACCTCTATAACTTTGGCTTTAGTAGCACACAAAAACTACCACAAATTACCGAGGCGATGGTTAAGAGCGTAAGCCTCGGCATCGAGCTATCGGGCAATGGCCACACCGACGAGTTTGTAGGCCGTGTTGCGGGATTCTCTGACCGTATCAACACGATACTTGTGCCCGACGCCTTTATGTCGTGGGCTAATCGCCACTATGCAAATGTAACAACGGAGTCTCCAACACGCCTTATCCTCGAGGTAGCCAACCCCAGCGACCCCAGTCTTTTGGAGTTCCTTGAGGCGAACAACTACGTCTTGGAGAGCAAGCCAGCAGAGAGCGGAAAGGCACTATTTATACTTAAAGTATGTGTTGCGATAATCGTTGTTATTGGTGTTATTTTTAGTCTTTTATCTATAATAATACTAACACTAAGCATTCACCTGTTATTGCAGAAGAATATCACAAAACTCGAGACACTAACACTCATAGGCTACACCCCAAACCGAGTGGCTATGCCGTATAACGCCTTGACCATTGCGCTCAACGGCTCCATACTTATACTAAGCCTCGTAGCTGTATTCGTGGCGCAGAACATCTACAGCAACTACCTATCGCAACTCGACGGCATTACGATTTCAACTTCACCAGCTGCATCGTTTGTTGTAGGCATTGCGCTAACCGTGCTAATTACCGCATTAAATATCTTTGTTATAAACCATAAAATCAAGGAGATATCTCGTAAACGATGATACGTAAAGCACTTCCCGAAGATATTGATTCCATAATGGTAATCATTCGCGATGCCCAGAGGGCTTTAGCCGAACTTGGCATAGACCAATGGCAAGATGGCTACCCCACTCGCGACATCATTCTTAGAGATATCGACCTCGGACATGGTTATCTATGCGACGATGCAACGGAGGGCATCATTGGTTATTCGGCCATCGTTCTAACTGGCGAAGAGGCGTATCGCCAAATTGATGCAAGCCAATGGAATACCTCAAGTGATTATGTCGTAGTCCACCGTCTCTGCGTTCGCAATGATGTTCGCCGCAAGGGTACTGCCACAGAGTTAATGCAATATGCTATAACCAAGGCCAAGGTGGCCAATCTCTCAGGATTCCGCATCGACACCCACAAGGGCAATATTCGTATGCTCTCCCTGCTCGAACGTCTTGGTTTCAAACACACAGGGCGAATACTCTACGAGAGTGGCGAAAGAGAGGCCTTTGACCTAAATATTTAATTGAAATAACATATCATAATAAGTTGCTATATGGCAAGTTATCTACAAGTTGAAAATATATCAAAATCCTATGGTGATAGAGTGCTATTCCAGGGAATCAGCTTCAATATAAACGAAGGCGACAAGATAGCCCTCGTTGCACCCAATGGTACAGGTAAGTCCTCCTTGCTCAAGATTTTGGCTGGCGTGGAGCACTCCGACCGTGGTGGCGAGGTGAAGTTTATGAAGGATATCCGTGTTGCCTTTCTCGACCAGGACACCACCTTCGACCCTAAGCATACCATCTTTGAGGAGGTATATTCACACATGGGCACTCTCTCTCCCGAACTCAAGGAGTATGAGGAGGCCTTGGAGAGTGGCGACGAGAAGCGTCTTGAGCGTGCCATAGCGGGTATGGATGCTTCGGATGGATGGAGCATTGAGCAGAAGATACGCCAGGTGCTCACATCACTAAAACTCGAACGATGGAACCAGCCTATGGGCGAGTTGTCGGGTGGTGAGGCAAAGCGTGTGGCATTGGCTTGTATGATGCTCCAGAATGCCGACTTCCTGATTATGGATGAGCCTACCAACCACTTAGATATCGACATTATCGAGTATCTCGAAGGCTATCTTCAGCGTTCACGTTGCACCCTCCTTATGGTAACGCACGACCGCTATTTCTTAGATCGAGTCTGCAATACCATTATGGAGATCGACCGAGGTAAGTTGTTTGCCTACCGTGGCAACTATAGCGAATACCTCGAAAAGCGAGAGGAGCGATATCTGAATATGCAGGCCGAGATAGATAAGTCGCGCAACTTATTACGCAGGGAGTTGGAGTGGATACGTAGCACACCACAGGCCCGCACGGGCAAGGCTCGCTACCGCATCAACGCCTTCTACGACCTCAAAGACAGGGCCTCGGTAAGCCTTCGCACAGATAGCGTCGAGATAGATGTAGCCTCGTCGCGCCTGGGTCGCAAGATTATCGACTGTATGGATGTGTCGTTGAAGTTCGACGGGCAGACTATGCTCGACAACTTCTCATATAAGTTCACACGTGGCGAACGTGTGGGCATCGTAGGTCGCAATGGCGTGGGCAAGACCACCTTCCTCAATCTTATGTCGGGCCGTTTGGCTCCCGACTCTGGAGTTATTGAGCAGGGCGAAACCCTTCGCATAGGCTACTACTCCCAGCGAGGCATAACCTTCAAACCTGGACAGACCGTGCTGGAGTGTGTACAGGATATTGCCGATGTGGTAAAGGCTTCGGACGGCCACAACATCTCGGCCACGACATATCTCAATCGCTTCCTCTTCCCTCACGAGACCTTCAACAAGCGTGTCGATATCCTGAGTGGTGGCGAGCGTCGTCGTCTCTATCTGCTCACCGTGCTTATGCAGAATCCCAATATGTTGATTCTTGATGAGCCTACCAACGACCTCGATATTATGACGTTGAACGTCTTGGAGGAGTACTTGAGCGAGTTCAAGGGGTGCCTATTAATCGTATCTCACGACCGCTATTTTCTCGACAAGTGCGTCGATCACCTCTTTGTCTTCGAGGGCAATGGTCGCATCAAGGACTTCGTGGGGCACTATAGCGAATACCGTGAGTATATCAAGGAGAAGGAGGCTGCGGAGCGTAGTGCCGAACGTGACTCTGCACCCCAGAAGCCACAACAACAGCGCACCCACGACACCTCGAAACGCAAACTGTCGTTCAAGGAGCAGAAGGAGTTGGAGCAGATTGAGCGCGACTTAGCCTCGTGGAGCGAGGAGCGCAAGCAACTTGAGGAGGAACTCTCATCGGGCACACTACCCTACGACCGCCTCACCAAGTGTTCTGAGCGCATAGAGGAACTCATAGCCCTCATCGACGAGAAGGAGATGCGCTGGTTAGAACTCAACGAGTAGCGTCGATCCCTATTTGTGAATGATACTGATAGTGATGCAAAGAAACGAAAAGAGGGTGTCCGCATAGTTGTTGGACACCCTCTCTTTTCATTAATGGATTACTGAATTACTGAATCTCAGATTCACCCTCTTCATCAATCCAAGGCACTATCGCCATATCCTCGGTAGTGAGTTCAGCCACCTGCTCATCGCTAAGCAAGGCATCCTCACCATTCTCGAACTCAATGTCGGAGAAGCTGCTGATAGTGAGCTGGTAGGATGCGTAGTCGTTGGCATTACCTGCATAGTCGGAACGCTGAGCATAGATGCCATAGATGGCTGTAATGGTAGCCTTCTCGCCATCCTTACATACGTTACGACGAGCAAAGCGAGAGTAACCACTTGTACGCAAAGCATATACACCATTCTCCGAGCATACGGTAGCATCAGGATTATAGGTAAAGAGTACCGAGCCATAGAGGCTACGACCCTTCTCGTCCTTGTATGCCCAGTGATACCAAGGCTTAGAGACTGTTGGGCGCACATCGGTATACAACCAACTTGGGTAGATATTCTCGAACGAGCCACTCTTCAAGCCTGGTCGAGTCTCACCATTCTGGTTCTTAACACCAGCATAGTGACACTGCAAGCCCTCGAAGCGCATCAAACGGCCAAACATAATCTCACGCTGCTTAATTTCGAACCTCTTGACATCATCACCATTCATCACGTTCCAATCATCTTCACGCTTATCACCCCAAACCTTACCCTCTAATTTAATCATCTCTGGGCTAAACACCTCCTCATAATTCTCAGGGGTTACGGTGATGATATCAACACTTGTTGGATCGCTCTTCCACTGCTCGTAGGTACCCACCTTCAAGCCACCTTCAACAGGCCCACCAGGGAAGACGTGCTTGTCGATAATCTCCTGAAGTTCAATGTTAGAGTTGGCATAGTACTTATGCTCACCAGCCTTATTCCAAGACTCCGATGGCTCAGCACCCAACGAAAGCATCATTCTGTAGTTACCCAAGTAGAGCCCCTTTAGGCGAACATATACCCAAGTGCCCTTCTTATAGCGAACACCTACGTTGTTATTCAACTTTAGCTCAATACCCGAAGTCTCATCCTGGATAAAGAGCGACTTATATACGTTACCCTCCTCGTCGTCAGAGATAACCTTACCTTTGATATATACATCCTCATTAGGGAAGATATCGTCGCCGATAAGCTTATAGACAGTGTTACTCCAACCGCTATTAACACCCGTATTGCTGATCTCGCCAAAGGCATACTTCAACTCAGCAATAGAGATACGCAATGCAGCAGGGAACTTCTCCTCGTATGACTGGTCGTCGTAAACCTTACGAGGGCCTACCATCGTATGGTCTTCGTAGCATCCTACGGCAAACACCGCCAATGCGATAAACAAAAATAATCTATTTAGTTTCATAATATCAACCGTTTAACCATTAGAATCTAAAGTAAACATTCAGATAGTAGTTAAGACCATTCATATAGAAATACTTTGAGTCGAAACGCGAGTAAGTCGTAGGCTTATGAACAATCTTCATCTCACCCTCCTCATTAGGGAAGATGATTGGATCTCCAATCTTGTTTAGACGCATCTGCTCATAACCACCCGTACGAATAGTCTGATTATTGAGGATGTTGTTCACCTGAAGGCTGAAGCCAAGAGTATACTTATACTTGATGCTCCAGTTCTTGCCGATGCTTGCGCTAAGGGTGTAGGCTTTACCCAACTCCTCCTGTGCGCGGATATCCTCGATAACACCCACTACGTATGCCTTCTGACGGCCAGACTCCAAGTTTTCCCAATCGTAGATGCGCTTAATCTCATTCTCAAGCGACTGTGTACGATATACTGGGTTCATTGAGAGGTAGAGGCGGTCGTAGAAGTTGAAATCTACGGTAGCATACCAGTTCTTTGGACCTCGGAAGTTGAGACCTACGTTGATAGCAGTCTGAGGTGTACTCTCCACCTTCATACCCTTCCACTTAACAACACTATGCTCAACATCTGTTGCGCTGTTATCGATCATCTGAGTAAAGGTTGGGTTAGAGGTGTAGATATAGTCACCAAGGCTTACAGCACCCTGCAATGAGAGGCCCCAAGCAATAGGAATGCTCAAACCAAGTTCAACACCCATATAGCGCTTATCGATGCCCGACATTGCGAAGTTGGTGAATGAGTTCTGAGTATCGTCATAGAATGAGATAACCTTCGACTGATCCATCATCTGGGTATAGTATGCCGAGAGTCTTGCACGAATCCACTGTGTGCGAAGATTGTAGGTAAGGTCGAAACCGTATATCTTCTCGCTCTTCAAGCCAGGTGTAATCTGGTTACGTGTACGTGCCGACACGAAGGCGTTGTTGAACATTGGGGCATTCTGCATAATCGTTGCATTAGCCTCAATAGAGTGCGCACCAGAGAACTGGTAAGCGAGGTTCACCTTGCCCTTGTAAGTAAAGTTCTCAATCTTATCGGAGTTGCCCAACGAGGTCTTTCCTCTGTCGCCTCCAGCATTAGCATTCTGGAATAGACCCTTCTCCCAAAGACCCTCACGCCAAATAGACGAAAGACCCGCCTCAGCACCTATATTTGCTGAGAAGCCTCCAGCCGAAATCTCGTACATAGCCCACAGCTGACCCTGACGAACGTGAGCGTAGTAGTCGTAACCATACTTATCGCCTACTCTAACAGCCTGTGCGTGACCGTGTTCGTTGTAGTAAGCCATATTATTCTGGTATGCCTCTGCATTGCTACCAAAATCGCGCTCAGCAAACTTATCTACATCCAACCAGTAGTCACCACCAAGAAGATCCTTCACAGTGCTGTAGTACTCCGTACGATTGACACGCGCACGAACACCTGCAGTGAGTTTCGAGTTATTACGGAAGTGGTGTGCAAGTTGCGCTACGAAGTTGTAGTCGAGCTGGTCGGTGTGACGCTCCTCAATCATTGCTACAGAACGATGTCCACTACCATAAGTCTCATTGATTTCGCCCATCATATTATCCTGAATCAATCCATCGAAGTCGATATAACCATCCCAATTCTGCAAGAACTCAACATACTTCAAGCGGTCGGTTTCGAGGTCTGTTTCAGTGAATGGAGGAGTTAAATCATTGCCCTCTGCGAAATTGTTGAGCAACATGCGACGAGCGAAACGGTCGCCATAGTATGATGGTAATTTGCGATAGTAGTCGGGACGTGGATCCTCGCCCTTATACCAAGTCAGAGCAGAGTAGCCATTGAAGCCAAAACGCAAAGAGGTTGCTACAGAGAGACTTGTACGCTCAGCAATCTGCCAAGTGTAGTTAAGCATAGCTATAGGCTCGTGCATACGACGCACACGTGCATTACGCTCCTCACCATTCTGAATACCTACATTAGGATTGTAGTAGTTATCGCCCCAAAGGTTGTATGCCTCTTGTGTTGATGCCTGCTGAGCACCACGTGTGGTTGGCGCACCAAGGATGGTTACTGAGAGTCGATGACGTGGGTTAAACACCTTCTCTGCCGAGAAGAAGTAGCCACAAGCGTTGTAGTAAACACCATCGACATAGCCGTTGCCACCCTGACGAGTAGAGACCGAGAAACCATACGACCAGCCGTTATCCAACATACCTGATGCGTAACTGAGCATCACACGGAAACGGTAGAGTTGGGTAGAATTAACTACGCTGGCGCGGAAGCCCTTACGCAACTGCGAAGCACGAGCATTGATGTTTGTTGTACCAGCCACACCTCCAAGACCATAGTCCGACATTGTCAAACCTGAGGTAGTCTCCTGATTGCGTGTAGCATCGTTCAAACCGCTCCACAACGACCAAGGTCCATAACTTGTGAGCGCATCGTTGAAACGAATACCATTAAGGTAGACATCCTGATACTGCGAGTCGTAACCACGCACGTTGAAACGCATCTCCGAGAAGCGATACGATGCGATGTTATTGAAGATATCCTTCGATGCCGAGAGTGTTCCTGGCAACGACTGAGAGTCGCCCGCAGACTCAACGTCGGTATCGAGTTCTGCGAAAGCCGAGTTATCCACAGCGACAATCGTGTTTGGCACCATAACAACCTGCTGCATATCGTGAACAAGCTCTTTTACACGTACCATCACCTCCAAATCCTCGAAATCGGGACTTTCGAAGCGAAGAAGATACTGACCTGGCTCCAAACCCTTGATGATAAACTCACCATCGTAGTCGGTTGTCGTGTTCACCGCGACATTGTCTACGAAGATGGCGACACCATTAATTGGCTCGCGACCATCTCGTGAGACCACCACACCCTTCATACCGCCAGTCTGCGCATAGAGACTCACGGCGAGGAGCATAGCAAGAATTGTTAGTAAAAATCTCTTCATATTATCTCTATTTAGTATTATTTACCTATATAAATATATACTGGGAAGTGGTCGCTGAAACCATTCTGGAAGTTGTTGGTCACAAACGTACGCAATGGATAACCCTTGTACTGACCCTCCTGCTGAAGCATATATGGGCGTGTGAAGATGTTGCCATAATACTTGTTGCCCTTAATCAACTTCAACTCGCCACTCTTAGCATTCACCAAGTTCTCGGTAACGCAGATATTGTCGAATAAGTTCCACGCATCCTGATATGCCAACGTGCCAAGTCCCGCACGCAACATAGCATTGTATGGGTTGAAGAAGTCGCCCTCGACAAGCTCCTTAACCTTGCCCTTAGCGCCCATAGTTTTCACAATGCTGGCATCCGTAGCGTCGTCATTGAAGTCACCCATAACAACCACCTTTGTAGCGGGATTCTCCCTAAGGAGCGAGTCCTTAATCTGGCGAATCTGTCTTGCACAAGCATCGCGCTTAAACTGCGAAGCCTCCTTACCACCAAGGCGTGATGGCCAGTGCGACACAAGAAAGTAGAATGGCTCACCCTCGATCGTACCCCACATAACCACAAGGTCACGAGTGCGGAAGTTTGGCAACTCCTCGACCTTGAGCTTGATGTTATCAGAACCCTCAAGTTTGAAGACATCCGAGCGATAGAGAAATGCTACATCTACACCACGAGCATCGGGTGAGTCGTAGTGGCAAATGCGGTAGTTGGCACCCTTGAGGTTTGGTTGCGAGATGAGGTCCTCCAAAACGGTACGATTCTCAATCTCCGACACACCTATTACTATAGGGTAATCCTTCTGTATCTTAGCAATATCGAACAGCACACGCTCCATATTGGTAAGTTTCTTCTGATACTTAATCTCGTTCCACTGCTTGACACCACTCGGCGTAAACTCCTCGTCGTGAGTCTCCGGGTCATCGTAGATATCGAACAAGTTCTCTAAGTTGTAGAATACTACTGAGTATGGCTTCTCCTGCGCATAAAGAGTTGCTACAGAGAATAGTGCTATACACAGCATCAATAGATTTTTCTTCATATCGTTAAATTTAGTTTTCTTTCACTCCGTTATCGTGTTATACCCCACTCCGAGGCCACTGCCGCACGTTTCACCTCTGCCTCGATAGCGTCATCAAGCATTGGGAAGAACGTAAAGCCAGTAATCTCCTCGAGTTCCGCTACCGAGATGCAATCAGTAGCCTTGATATTTGTATCGTTACCCGTGTCGGCGTGCTCCATCCAGAAGGCGATAGCCCTAAGTTGTGAAGCATCCGAAATCTCATCTATGCGCTTACCTGTATTACCCTTCTTCGTGCGAAGCAAGGCCTTATAGTAGTAGGTTGGCGTAGGACATACGTTACCCGAACGGTCGTTGGTCTGCTTGTAGATAGAGGAGTGATGCTCACCCTCGAAGTATGCTCCCGTAACTACGTAGAGCGTATCCGAGCAGATCATATTACGCACCTTACCCTCCAAAGCACCCCACTTCTTCTGGTTGAAGTTGGCCTGCTGAGGGGTCATATTCGTAGCATAGAAGGTCTGGTCCATCATCTCCTGCGAGCACTTGCGGTCGGCAGCAGGGATTTGGTGACCTCTATCATAGCGACCATTATAGGAGCCAGCACCCATATTCGCCTGACACGACGTGCTTACCGTAGGGTCGTAACCAAAACTACTATAGTCGCGGTTACCGCTGCCCGTAGTATATGACGAATGGAGCGGATAGGCCACCCAAACCGATGCACGATAGTCGGGATCGAAGCAGAAGGTATAGTTTCGAGCATTGCTCTTTGAACCCATCTTGCCGTAATGGGTATTATAGATGTAGTTATCTTCGTTCTTACAGAGTGGCAACTCTGCCCACTCCCTATCTATGGCGATGGTACTATCGTAACTATGCTGTGTGAATTCGAGTTCGAAGACCTCCTCATCCGAGAACTCTACGACAACCACTGCATCACGGCTCTGGCCCGAAGGGTTCTTGTCGAAATAGATATACACTACCTTATCGCCAGTCTCCATTGTTCCCTCGATGTAGGTGGCACCGTTAGAGAAGTGTGCCCAATCACCTACAGAATCTATGGTAATTGTGTAAGACGTACCCTGTTGCGCACTAAGCACCACAGCGCAATTCTTACTATCACCCTTAATCTCCGTATTCGAAATATAGGCTTTACTACCAATCTTCTCTACTGGTACAATTTCACATCCGACCATCATTAGTAGGGCCGCAATTGCAACTACAACCACCGACGTTATACTCTTTGCTACACGCATAAATTTTTTCCCAATTAATCTTATCTTCCTTTCCTCTTTCCTCTTTCCTCTTTCCTCTTTCCTCTTTCCTCTTTCCTCTTTCCTCTTTCCTCTTTCCTCTTTCCTCTTTCCTCTTCCATCTCCTCCCCCCTGGGACTGTGGGTGATTGCTCACCCACAGTTCACAAAAGGCGAGAGTTTATTACTCAGCGTAAGTTACTGTCAAGCTGTTCATTCTTACCTGACCACCAGTGAGTGAGTTGATGGTGTAAGATGAAACTGGAGCAGAGAAGGTAACTGTAACGATGTTACCATCAACAGTCACGTTGCCTGAGGTGATTGAATCCTTCAATGCTGTAGCGTATGAGCCACTGTTGCAGGCAAAATCGATCTTCGAGATTGCGTGGTCGCACTCAACGATAAGCTCTGAGCTCTTGTAGAAACGAGCTGGAGCCACATAATCAGCGACATCGCTTGTTGAAGCCCCTTTGTTGTTGGTTAATGTGATGCCATTAGCCTTCCAAACCTGCTTAGAGGTATCCCAACTAACTCGGTTGTTAGCATCTGCGAACGATAGAGTAGCCTCGTTCTCTGGCTGCTCCTGCTCAGGAGCAGAGATGTGAGAGACATAGACTCCACTACCCATCTGAGGAGCATCATTGTAAGAGGTACGCTTACCACGAATGGTGAGTGTATCACCCTCCTTCAAGCCAAGTGATGTGAAGACTTTGTTGCCATCCTTATCGTTGATACCGTAAACATACACAGTACCAGTAGCATCCTTAAGATCGAAGTTACCATAGTAGGTATTTGCTACGTTCTTAATCACACCTGTAAGCTCATAGATAGTTTCACCCTCGGCAGCAGCCAAGAACTCTGCTACTGTAGCCACAACAACCTCACCTGGGGTAGGCTCTGGCTCTGGATTTACTGGCTCACCACCACCAGGAGTCTCTGCACCAAGAGGCTCATCAGTAAGCTTAACACCACATACGATTACACGTGGTGCGATATCTGGAGCCTGACCGCTATGTGTAGTAATAGCAAAATCTGCGTTTGTTGAGAACTCCACCTTTGAAGACTCTGTCAAGCCCTCGAACTGGAGAGAGAAGTGGTCAGAGTCAGCAAATGAGAGTTCTGGATTTGTGTAAGGAGCGTTGTCGTGAGCACCTACATTGCCTGCGAGATTCACCGACTGTGCTACGCCACCATCAACACGAACGTAGAGCGTAGCAGTTGTGCCATTCCAAGCACCAGCGTAGAAGTTCAAATACTTTGTACCAGTCACGCTTACCGCACCAGAGGTAAACTTACCCTGCTGCTTTGACTTACCCAACTTGAAACCAGTAACAGCATTGCCCGCAATTGTAGTGTTCTTAAGAGAGTAAACAGCATTTGTTGAGTCATCCGATGAGCAAACAAAGGCTGAGTCTGACGCATAAGCACCATTTGCAGGCACGTTAGGCTGGTCGGGATTCTCTGGCTCACCGCCACCAGGCTGCTCTGTAGTGCCATTAGCGAGGTCAATCTCCTGACCACCCTGGCCTAGATCCAAAGTAACGTCATCGAGACGGTATGCGCTCTCAGCAAGTGCTGTGAACTTGATGTAGAGTTTGGCAGGAACGGTCTTCAAAGTGAAGTTTGCAGTAGCCACATTCCAACGACCCTCAGCCGTACCAGCGAAGGTATACTCCACGTTAGACCAAGTGGTGCCATCAGCAGAGAGTTGAACGAGGAACTCAGATGGGGTGAAGATGCTACCCAAAGTCTGCGAGTACTTCTCAGTACCGAAGGTCAAGGTAAGGTTCTTCTGTGAAGACTCAAGGGCGAGCTCCTTAATCATAAACCAGGCGTTACCCTTGCCGAAGAAGATGTTATTAACACCCGAACCAGCATAGTCAGAGTAAGAGCCATCAGAGTTAGAGTTGTTACGAACGGTTGCGTTATAACCCTCATAGCTTACATTAGTAGCAGCAGGACCTGCCGCATTCTTCATCTGTGGGAAGTCAGTGACGTATGGCCAGTAGCCCTCACCATCCTTCACTGCGCTCTGACCGTCGAAGTTATCGTAGTAGAGAGCGTCGGTTGTTGGAGGCTCTGGAGTCTCGATCTGGATATTGTCGAGGTCGATTCTCTGACCGCCGTTACCTACGTAGAACTTAACATCGTCGAGACGGTAAACCGAAGCAACCTTAGCCTCGAACTTGATGTGAAGGGTCTCGGTTGAAGCTGCCAACGTGAAGTTTGCAGTAGCCATATTCCAACGACCAGGCTCAGTACCAGCGAAGGTGTACTCCACAGGTGCCCACTCAGTACCATTCTTAGATATGTACAAAATGAACTCCTCAGGGCGGAATGTGCTATCGCCATCATGAGAATACTTCTCGGTACCGAAAGTAACCTTGAAATTCACACCCTCCAACGGAGCGACGTTGTTGATCTGGAAGTATGCGCCACCACCGAAGAAGATATTGTTAGAGCCAGAACCAGCATAGTCCGAATAGCTACTGTTAGATTTTGAGTTAGCACGAACAGATACACCTGCACCGCTATAAGTTACATTCGCGCCAGCAGGGCCTGTAGGGTTAGCGAAATCGGGGAACTGGTCGATATATGGCCAAGAGCTATTGCTGTTACCATACTCCTGGGTTGCCTCCCTACCATCGAAGTTGTCGCTGTAGAGCACATCCTCCTCCACGGTAGGAGCCTCATTAGCCGACTGCGAAACCTTCACCTTGCGGGTGTACCACTTACCGTGCTCCTTGTGGATTGAGTTTACCTTGAATGTCGCCTCACGCAAAGCACCTGTGTCGTTCATCGACACTGCAACAACGATCTTACCATTGCCCTCACCTTCCATAGGGGTAATGGTAACCCAATCGATGTCGTTCTCTACATTCCAGAGCGAGTTAGCTGTAATGGTGAGAGTTTGACTACCCTCTTCAACTGTGAAATGAAGAGTTTTGGCTGAGACCTCCACCGTTGGATTAGCAACGATCTCATCGCCAGCATCCTCACACGCCACAAAGCCCAAGGTAGAGCCGAGAAGCATTGCGACAGCCATGAGGGATTTGAAAAATCTGTTCTCCATAACTTTAAAAATTTGAATTATATAATATTTGTTTTGCGTCTCTTTCGTTCAACAACTCCCGCATATACGCACGAGCGCATAACAGGTTCGCAAAATTAGTATAAATTTTGGATAAAAAGAAAAATTCTATCAATAATTACTAAAATCGTATCAATAGTCGTTATCACATAGTGATAAGTTCGATAGATTGTTACTATTCGAAGACGATATATTTTGTATTATTCGACATAAAATTGTATATTTGCATTTGGTAAATTTAAATCCATTATGGGTGTAGACAGAAACTTACGAAACATAGAGAGCGACAAGGAGTTTGAGGGCAGAATACGCCCCCAAGTACTTAGTAATTTTGCTGGTCAGGACAAGATAGTATCCAACCTTAAGATATTTATCAAGGCCGCCCTTATGCGTGGCGACTCGCTCGACCATACCCTACTGCACGGCCCTCCAGGATTGGGCAAAACTACTCTCGCCAATATCATTGCCAATGAGATGGGGGCACAACTGCGTGTCACCTCTGGCCCAGTATTGGATAAACCTGGCGACTTAGCAGGCCTCCTTACTAATCTTAACCCTGGCGACGTACTCTTCATCGACGAGATTCACCGTCTAAGTCCAATAGTCGAGGAGTATCTCTACTCTGCGATGGAGGACTTTAAAATCGACATCGTCTTGGACAAGGGCCCTGCCGCTCGCTCGATACAGATTGACTTAGCCCCATTTACGCTTGTTGGCGCAACCACCCGAAGTGGTCTCTTGACCTCTCCCCTACGCGCTCGTTTTGGTATCACCTGCCACCTTGAGTACTACGATGCGCCTATCCTTTCGAATATCGTAAAGCGCTCAGCATCAATACTCGACATCTCCATAGATGATGACGCATCACTCGAAATAGCACTCCGTTCGCGTGGTACACCGCGTATCGCCAACGCCCTACTTCGTCGTGTTCGCGACTTCGCTATGGTGGAGGGCGAGGGACATATCGACGTAGATATCACACGCTTGGCACTCTCGGCACTAAACATCGACTCGCGAGGTCTCGACCAGATGGATAACAAGATTTTGGCTACTATTATCGAGAAGTTCAACGGAGGCCCTGTGGGTCTAAACACCATAGCTACTGCCGTGAGTGAGGAGGCAGGAACTATCGAGGAGGTCTACGAGCCATTCCTCATAAAAGAGGGTTATCTAAAGCGTACACCACGAGGCCGCGAGGCAACGAAGCTTGCCTACAGCCACCTCGGCTACGACTACAGCGACATCACAACCGAGCCGAGCCTATTCTAATGGTCCGTTTAGTCGAATCGACTAACACATAGCCACATAAAAGAGAAATCCGACAATGGAAAGCCCATTGTCGGATTCTCTTTTGCAACACTTTATCGGGTTGCTTTCGCCTCTATAATTAAGCGATAGCTGTAGAGATAAGGAATGTTGCAGCAACACCCAAGATAGCGTACAACTCAGGGAACGCAGCAAGGATAAGGGTCTTACCCATAACGTCGTTACCATTACCGATAGCAGCGATACCATTAGCACAAACCTTACCCTGGAACAATGCTGAAGACAAACATACGATAGCCATCAACAAACCTGCACCAAAGATACCTACAGCGGTAAGCATAGACATAGCGTCAGAGATAAGACCGCTAACCATGAAGTAACCTACGAAACCGTAGAGACCCTGAGAACCAGGAAGCGCAGAGAGGATCATATAGCTACCGAAAGCACCGCTATTCTTCTTCAAAGCGCCTACAGAAGCCATACCGCAACGAGCTGTTGCTACTGCTGAAGCCAAACCTGATACACCGACCATAAGGACAACGCCCAAATAAGCCAAAATTAATGCTGAATTCATAATTGTTTAAAGTTTTTAAATTGTTAATATTTACTTGTTTACTTATTCATCTTTCTCACAGGGTCGAATGAGCGCTGGCCCATCTCGAAACCTGCATTCTTGTAAAACTCAACGAAGGTCAAACGCATAGGGTGAACGAATGACGAAATCGCCGACATAAAGAGGTTGATACCGTGACCAATCAACAGGATGATCGATGCTGCAACAATCTGCAAAGCAACGACATACCACGCCGATCCAGCGATACCCTCCGAGAGACCCGAAAGTCCCATAGCCAATGAGTTGAATACCTGAGCCAATACACCGCCCGAAAGACCGATGGCAAAGAGACGGATATAACTCAATACATCACTCAAAAGACCTGTAATGTTGTTGTAGGCATCCCAGAGGCCTGCACCAATGTTGATAAGCGGATTGCGCTTAACATTGTTCAACAACAGCATCAACACTGCACCAACGCCCACCAAGCCGTAGAAGATTGGCGACGAAGCGTCGAATCCAGGGATACCGAGGCCGAACATAGGAAGACCTACAGCCAATGCACCAGACAACAGGATGATAAACCAACCCAACAAACCGAAGGTAGAGGTGAAACCAAAGAGTTTAGCCTTCATATAGATATTGATGGCCATACCCACCAAGATCTGGAATACACCAATAGCCAACGATATTGAGAAGAAGTCCTGCTGGAAGTCGAGGAACTTAATCACAGGGGCATAGTCGGAGATAGCAACTCCAAAGAAGGAGTTAGCATAGAATCCGAACAATACAGTAGCCGTAGCACACACAACCGAGAGCCAAGCAGCCTGACGAAGGCCAGGACCGCCCTTCTTCAAGAGTACCAAGCCAGCAAGCAACAATACCAAACCATAACCTGCATCGCACAAACAAATTGCGAAGAAGAGCATATAGAATGGTCCGAAAATTGCTGTTAGGTCCAACGTACCATACTTAGGGAGTGCGTACATCGCACCGATAAGCTCGAACAACTGCGCAAACTTATTATTCTTAAGTTTCACAGGGGCCTCATCATCGATAGTTGCATCACGACGCTCATAGATAAGGTTAGGATACTCGTTCAAGAGAGCATCAACCTTTGCAGAGGTCTCAGCCTCAGCCCATCCCTCAAGGATAAGGAGACGACCATCCACCTCTCGCTTAGCCGTAGCACCCACCTTCAAGCCCTGAAGTTGCTCCTTAAGCGCACCACACTCCTGAGCGATAAGCTCCTTAGAGCGTGCAGCACGTGAGAACGACTCATTCAAAGCCTTGTCCTGAGCCTTGAGTGTAGCGATCTCCTTGCGCATAGCCTCGCTATCCATACTTGGCAAGCGAACTTCCTGAGCATCAAGGACAAACTGTATATTACCTACAGTGATAGTTGCGAAATAAATCATCGACTGAGTACGACCAATCTCGCTCAAGGTAACACCCTCAGGCAACTCCTCCACAACCTTTGCAAAGGCTGCTGGCTGAGCCATAAAGAATCGGAGGTTGATGCCGCGATTAGCCAAGCGAGTAATCTCGTCGTTAGAGAAATGGCCCCAAGGCTCAGTCTCGTCAGCGAGTTTCTCGAGGCGAGTAATCTCCTGTGTGATTCGCTGGCGCTCCTCACGAGCAGTCTCATACAACTCGTAGGCCTCAGCACCATTAGCACACTCCGCAACACCCTTATTAAACTCCTCCGAAGAGGTGAACGAGCCAAGGAAGTCGAGAGCCTTGTTATAAGCCTCGATATCGAGAAGCAACGCTCTATCGTTCTCAGATGGTTCCCAGCCCGAAGTGGTGATATCCACCAAGCCGAGTTCGCGCAACTCCTCCACAAAGCGCTCCTGCTCCTGAGCATAAAGCACTATGTCGTAGCGTATCATCTTACTTATCATACGTTAGGCTCCTCCATAGCCGCGGCTTGCGCCTGTCGAGTTTTCACAATCTTCTGAGCAGACTTACTTAGGTTCTCCTCGTCCTCCATAAATCGCTTAATCTTACGTATAGCATCCTCATAACCAGGTATTTGAACCTTTTCGTAGAGGTTTACTTTCTGAGTAGTTTTGCGACGCGCATAGTCCAAGAGAGCCATCTTACGGTTATAGACCTCAAACTCGATACCCAAACGAGACATCTTCTTGAGGACTCTCAAACCCTCAGCATACCACACAGGAGCCGAGAATAGGTCGTAAGGTTTCTCCTCGTAAACTATATCATTTAATATAGGTACGCGCACGCCCGCAATCTTCTGTGATGTCAATTCGACATCGACGATGCGGATAAGATCACAATCAAACTCTCCCCATAGCTGTACCATATAGTCGTACTGAGCGATCAACTCATCCAACTCTCTACGGTAGGCCAATGCAGAGTCCTTCGCACGCTTAACCTCCGAACGCAATGCACTCTCCTTACTCTTGATGGTAGGCAAGGCATTCTTTCGGATTTTGAGTTGCTTATTCAACTCACCGAGCGAGGTCTTGTTATACTGAAATTTGATTGCCATAAGCCTTTATTATGCTTTCCAATATTTTTCTGCGAGTTCCTGCTTGATACTTACCTCACCCTTAGAGAAGTACTTAGCAAACAGAGTCCAAGCGATGTCAAGCATCTGCTCGATCTCGATGTTTACGTCGATAGAGAGCAACTTCTCTGAGTAGTCGCGAGCAAAGTTCAAAGCGCGCTCATCGTAATCTGAAAGGTCGAAACCGTTCTCCTGCTTAGTCTTAGCATTAGCAGCATCAGCATACAAACGTACACAAGCGTTCATCACCTGTGGGTGATCCTCACGGGTCTTCTTACCGATAACCAACTGCTTAAGACGCGACAACGAACGGAATGGATCTACGATAACCTTACCTGTATCGGTATCGTTACGCAAGAACAACTGACCCTCGGTAATATAACCAGTATTATCTGGAATAGCGTGGGTGATATCACCACCAGAGAGGGTTGTTACAGCGATGATGGTGATTGAACCACCATTTGGCAACTGCACAGCCTTCTCGTAGATCTTCGCGAGGTCAGAGTACAACGAACCTGGCATAGAGTCCTTAGAAGGGATCTGATCCATACGGTTAGATACGATAGCCAAGGCATCGGCATAAAGGGTCATATCGGTCAAAAGCACCAATACCTTCTCGCCCTTATCCACTGCGAAATACTCCGCTGCGGTCAATGCCATATCTGGCACAAGAAGACGCTCTACTGGAGGGTTATCCGTAGTGTTTACAAACGACACGATACGGTCCAACGCACCAGCATTCTCGAAGATCTGCTTGAAGTACAAGAAGTCATCGTTTGTAAGACCCATACCACCAAGGATAATCTTGTCGGCCTTAGCACGGAGGGCTACGTCAGCCATAACGACGTTGTAAGGCTGGTCAGGGTCAGCGAAGAATGGAATCTTCTGACCAGATACGATGGTGTTGTTGAGGTCGATACCTGCGATACCAGTAGCGATAAGCTCCGATGGCTGCAAACGACGATATGGGTTCACAGTAGGGCCACCAATCTCGCGAGCCTCACCCTCAATCATCTCACCACCTTCGAGTGGCTCACCGTAGGCGTTGAAGAAACGGCCTGCCAAGGCGTCAGATACGCGCAACATTGGAGGTGCGCCGTGGAATACCACCTCAGTATCGGTAGTAAGACCCTCGGTACCTGCAAATACCTGGAGCGTAACCTTATCGCCCATAATCTTTACCACCTGAGCAAGACGGTCACCTACCGTAGCAAGCTCGTCGTTACCTACGCCAGTAGCACGAAGCGTAATGGTCGCCTTGGTGATATTATCAATCTTTGTATATACTTTTTGAAATGCACGTGTTGTCATAACTTGTTCTTTTTATTTTGCAAGTTTGCTATTTACCAACTCCTCAATCTGAGTGCGGAATGACTCAAACTGCTCTGACTTCCACTCCGAGTAGTTCATCTGGCGGAATGTGTAGATAAGCTGCTTGAAGAAACTTGAGCAAGCCTCGAAGTTCTCCAAGTCGAATGACTTACCACAGATATCCAATACCATATTATACATCATCTTCTGGCGCTCGATAGGACAGTTTGCATCGATATCATCGAAGGCATCCTGCTGCAAAATTACCGAGTCGAGCAACTCGCTCTTCCAGAAACGCTCGTGGTACTCTACTGGTACACCATCATCACCCAAGATGTTGATCTGGTCGTTAGCCTCCTTACCACGCTGCATAACGGTCTTACCAGCATAGACGGCATCAACCCAGTTCTTCTCGATATGCTCGTCGAGGTAAGAACGTACCTCAGGATACTCCAAATACTTAGAGTAAGACTCCAATGGGTCGATCGCTGGGTAACGCTTAGAGTCGGCACGACCCTGAGACAACGCATAGAAACAACGTGCAGCCTTCTTTGTAGACTCTGTTACAGGCTCCTTGAGGTTACCACCCGCAGGAGATACCGTACCGAGGAAGGTTACAGAACCAACCTCACCGTTGTTCAACTTAACCAAACCTGCACGTGAGTAGAAGTTAGAGATAACTGCTGAAAGGTCCATAGGGAAGGCATCCTGACCTGGGAGCTCCTCCAAACGGTTAGACATCTCACGCAAAGCCTGAGCCCAACGTGAAGTAGAGTCGGCCATAACCAATACCTTGAGACCCATCGAACGGTAGTACTCACCGATGGTCATACCTGTATATACAGATGCCTCACGTGCCGCAACGGGCATATTAGATGTGTTACAGATGATGATTGTACGCTCCATAAGCTTGTGACCAGTACGTGGGTCCACCAACTCTGGGAACTCAGCAAAGATCTCCACAACCTCGTTAGCACGCTCACCACACGCTACGATGATGATAACGTCGGCCTCGGCCTGCTTGGAGATGGCGTGCTGAAGCACGGTCTTACCAGCACCGAAAGGTCCTGGGATAAAGCCTGTACCACCCTCTGCCAATGGGTTGAAGGTATCGATAGCACGAACACCTGTCTCCATCACACGTGATGGACGTGGCTTCTCGCTAAAGCAACGAATTGCCTGCTTAACTGGCCACTTCTGAACCATTGTGATATTGTACTCGTTGTTGTCGGCATCAACCACAACAGCGATAGTGTCAGTAACCTTGTACTGGCCAGCAGCAACAACACTCTTTACGGTGTAGCTACCCTGCATAATGAATGGCACCATAATCTTGTGCATCACCCACTGCTCCTTAACCTCACCGAGCCAGTCACCAGCAGACACCTTATCTCCCGCCTTTGCGAGTGGCTTGAAATCCCACTTAGCGTCGAAATCGATTGGGTCGGTAATAGAACCACGGTTGATGAACAAACCATCCATCTTCTCCAAGTCGTTCTGGAGACCATCGTAGTTGCGTGACAAAAGACCTGGAGCAAGTGTAGCCTCGAGCATATGACCCTCGAACTCTACCTTATCACCAATCTTAAGACCACGTGTACTATCGTAAACCTGTACATAGGCCTCGTCGCCTATGACCTTGATGACCTCAGCCATCATACGGATATCACCGCAATATACGTGGCATATCTCGTTCTGGCCCACAGGACCATCAACCTTCGCGATAACGATGTTCGAGATAATACCGTTTACACGTCCTAAAGTTTTCATTCGTTTATATAGTTTTATTGTTTATTCACAAGCTCCTTAGCATCGAGACTCTCAATGAAGCGGTTGAGCATCTGGCGACCAACCTCTGGTGAGAGGAGTGTCCAGCGTGCTACGATATTCACCTTAACAAGGTACGAGAGGATGTAGTTGATATCGAAGTAGTCGAACACAGCAATCTCCTCAGCCTCCGACCAACGGATAGCGTCAATCTTACGCTCCTTCTCCACGATGTTTGGCTCATCGGTAATTGCCGAAATCACAGCATCGATATATGGGAGTTCGCCACGCAAACCGAAGTCCGCAGCAGAGGAGCGAGAGAGTTGCTCAACAACATCACCGCCACCAACCAAAACATCCTTTACCTGACGACCTGCTTCACGAGCGGCAACGGCAGCAGAGATATTGCGAAGGGTGCGATCAAACTCACCCCAACCCTTGAGAAAACGGCTCTTAGACTCAGCCAACGTAGCGTAGTAGGCACCAAAGATGGCCCTCTCCACGCTCTCCTCCAATACAACATCGCTGTCGCGCTCCTCGTCATCAGCCTCGACATAGAGTTTCACAACATCAGCCACTCGCTTAGGCAAGAGGGCATAGTTGCGATTATTGAGTAGATCATCCAATTGCTCGACGGTAAGGTTACCAAGCTGGTTGTAGCGATTGCGACCCACCATACGTGCGATAACATTCTCGCAGTCGTAGTAGCCATACAACAGCTCCACAGCCTTACGGTCTTGCGCAGTCAGCTCGTCGAGAATCTCGTCGAGAATCTCTCTGACGCTGAAACCCTTGGTATCGGAGTCTATCGCCCACTCGCGCAGACTTGAGACCAAATAGAAATACTCCGTAGAGAACATAACTACTTAAAGAGCATATTAGACACCTTCTCGCGCAAGTACTCCTTCAACAAAGCGTCGAAGCTCTCGTCAGTGAACGAGATGTAGTAGCCACCATCCTTCTGGCCGAGTTTGAAACCAGAGGTAACAGCCTTAGAGTAACCAACCTCGACACCTGCCTTAGCAAGCTCCGCTACACTCTGCTGCATAGCAGCATCAAGAGCCTCACGCTTAGCCTCTGGCAACAAAGCCTGAAGCGACACATTGTCGGTTGCAGAGGTCCAGTTCTGAGCCACTGCCAACAACATATCCTTCACGAATGCAGCATCGATAGTTGCAGCCTTGATAGCAGCGTTGGTAGACTTCATAATCACAGCCTCTGCCAACTCGCTCTTAATCTTTGACACTGCCTGACGACCAGCCAAAGTGATCTCGGTCATAGCATTCTTTGAGATATCCTCGACACGAGCCTCGGCAGCCTTAGTGATAGCCTCAGCCTCAGCCTTTGCCTCAGCAATAATCTTGGCAGCACTCTCCTTAGCCTCAGCTACAAGACGCTCAGCCTCCGAACGACCCTTCTCCAAACCATCGTTGTAGAGCTTTTCGGTAAGCTCCTGAAGTTTGATGTTCTCCATAAGTAATACAGTTTTAAGTTTTATATCTAATTATTTTGTTTTTAATTTCGCTTCTTAAAAGTACACCTTTAGCACACGACTACTCTTTTATGCGCAAAGGTCACCTCAAAAATCCCACAAATATAGGTTTAATTTTTATATATACCAACCCTTCTCAACTCTTTTTTTTCAGATTTTTATGCACGATTCCTATATTTATTAAAATATTACGGAATATTTATCGACCGAGCCCAACAGCAACTTATCGCTTCAAGGCTTTTACAATTGGTTGAAACGGAGAATTTTCAACAAACTCCATCGAACAGGCTTTTTTTAGCCCAATCGGGTATGGGGTTTGAAAAATTATTCGTATCTTTGTTCATTATGAAACAACAGAACAACTTCGAGCCTATCGTCGTCACGCTCGACGCCGGAGGCACAAACTTCGTTTTTGGAGCTATGCAGAGTGGTAAGCCCTGCGTAGAGAGCATCACGCTACCATCATTAGCACACGACCTCGACCTTTGCCTTGGCAACCTCACTAAGGGTTTCGAGCAGATAATATCTTCGCTTAGCCAGAAACCCGTTGCCATTAGTTTCGCCTTTCCTGGTCCTGCAGACTATCGCAACGGTGTCATCGGAGGCTTCCTACCCAACTTCCCATCCTTCAGAGATGGTGTAGCCCTCGGCCCAATGCTTGAGGAGCGATTCGGAATCCCCGTATTCATTAACAACGATGCCGACCTATTTGCCTATGGCGAGGCTATGGGTGGCGCACTCCAGCGCATCAACCACCGTCTTGCGGAGTGTGGATCGGCTAAGCGCTACCGTAACCTCCTGGGCTTCACCTTTGGCACAGGATTCGGTTTCGGCTTTGTGATGGATGGAAAACTCAACCTCGGAGACAATTCGTGCGTCGAGACCTTCTGCCTTAAGCACAGAGACCACCCCGAATTTATCGTCGAGGATGGCATCGCCATTAGAGCCGTAAAGCGCGTATATAGAGAGCTTTCGGGAGATGATAGAGAGCTTGAGCCACGCGACATATTCAACATTGCAGAGGGCACATTAGAGGGCAATAAGGAGGCTGCGAAGGAGGCCTTTGCAACTCAGGGCCGTGTAGCGGGTGACGCAATGGCTACTGCCGTAACACTTATGGATGGTCTTATTGTTATCGGTGGCGGTCTTGCGGGAGCATCGAAGTACTTTATGCCAGCCCTCCTTGAGGAGATGCGCTCAAAAATCAGCACTATGTCGGGCGACACTTTGAACCGTGTGCAGATGAAGGTCTACAACTTAGACGACGAGGCTGAGTTCCAAGCCTTTGCCAAGGGCAACTCAACCACAATCAAAGTCTATGGTAGCGACAAGGAGGTTGTCTACGACCCAGAGAAGCGCGTAGGTATCACCATCTCCGACATCGGTGCAAGTAATGCCGTCTCGTTGGGTGCGTACCTATACGCCTTGGACAACATTTAGCACAACCCTTTTAAACACAAAATAGGCTCGGCAGGAACACCCTACTGAGCCTATATTTTTGAGGTTAGCCACTACCTATGTGGCTCCATACGATTTGCTATCTGCGACGTATTGACATAGAACATCGAGCGTTTATCGACTGTAACAAAGGATGTTACGCCCATAACATCCACCATAAACACCTCGTCCATCTTCAATAACACCGACAGCGGGATAGGTCTCACTTCAAGCCTCAAATCGAGCTTTGCAATAGCAGCACACGTTGTCACATACTCCACCGACTCGAACTCCTTGGGGGTGTAGACCTTACCGCGATAGATAGCAAAGATAGGTCTCCAGGGGCGACTAACAACATTACCCTCGGCATCGACCCACAAGGCCACATCGCCACGCCCTAAGACACGGCTATCGCACATATCGTCCAACGCCACTGTCACCGATGTCTGCGCCAACTCACCGCTACACTCAGCCAGGATACTCACCGCACGAAGTCGCTTAGCACGCATCGTCATACCCTCGTAATAGGTGGGCATCTCCACCTCGAAAGAGAGGTGGCCATAAGGGTCGAGACGCATCGCCACAGCACAACTCAGCGAGGGCGACACACGACACAACTCCAGGAGTTTGGTAATAATTCGCTCGGCATCCTCGACCTTGCACAACGACATATAGCCGTAGAGACGTGCCGTGGCCTCACGCATAATGAGAATATGGCGCGAGAGGTTATGGGCACGATAGCCAATGGTATGGATTCGCTGAAGGACATAGGAGGCTGGGCGCACGAAATTTGACGCCTCGACAACCTGTCCATCATTCCACACTAATAGCTTCATAATCAGCAACTAATGAGCGATTACATAAATATCTTTAGCAACAGTTCTTTCAACAATTCGCCATTGTCCAAACCGCCACTATTGACACCCTTGCTCTTGGCATCATACTCTCTGAGCAGGCCCAACACATTGAATAGTTTTGGTCCGCTCCAACGGCCAATATTAGCCCTCAATTCCTTCAAGGCATAGAGGTTATTCGCACGAATGGCTCGCATAAGGTCCATATCCGAGGGCATAGCAACACCCTTGGTACGACTCTGCCAGTTGTGGTAGTTGAGCAAGAAGAGTTGCTGGAAGAGGCCAAACAGAATGGCTATAGTCTGCGTTATAGGGTAGCTCTTAGGATTTTTTGAGAAGTGGTCGGCAATGCGCATCGCTCGGCCAACATCCTGCTTCATCACAGCGTCGTTAAGCTCGAAACTATTGAACTCCTTTGAGAGGCCCACATACTCCTCGATGTGGCTATCGGTAACACCCTTTACACCCTCAGGCAGCGAGACCACCAACTTATCTATCTCGCGCACCATACGACTTATATCCATACCCACGTGCTCCTTAAGCATTGCCATAGCCTTAGGGTCCATCTTTAAGCCAACTGATGCGATATATGAGGTGAGCCACGTATCAACCTCATAATCACGGGGTCGCACCGACTCGTAAACACAGCCATTCTTCACACAACTCTTGTAGAATGCCGTGCGCTTGTCGATACCTCTACCCTGCTCCTTATTCTTATAGCAGATGATAAGGATGGTGGAACTCTGCGGATTCGAGGTATAGTGAACAAGATTCTCTATCTTGGATAGTTGCTGTGCCTCACGCACGATGACTACCTGATAGGAGCCCATCATAGGCATCTGGCGAGCAAGCATAATAATTTTGCCCGTATCGCTATCCTGACCATATACCGTAACCTGATTAAACGAGCGCTCAGCCTCATTGAGGATGGTGTTAGCAAGGCGCTCGGCAATAGCATCGATGAAGTAGCCCTCATCACCCGAAAGCAGGTAGATAGGGGCAAAACGGCGAGAATCAATCTCCTTGATTATAGCATCGTAGTCCGCTACTGCATCACTGAATTTCAACGACTTAGCCACAACTTCCTAAATTACAATGTATAACAAATCACACGTAGGACATTCTCCGTCTTGCGCGTAATAGCATAACGGTCATCCAACCTACGACCTACCACCCATACGATATTGTCGCCCGAAGTGAGGACAAACTGACGGCTCTTCTCGGCCATCGACACCTTCTTATCGATGAGGAAGTCGCTGAGCTTCTTCTTACCCGCCATTCCGAAGGGGTGGAACCAATCCCCCTCGCGCCACTTGCGCACAGTGAGTGGGAAGTGCAACTTATCGGCATCTATGAGCGCCACATTATCGCCCTGGTCGAGGCTATCGATAAAGTCGATATTGCAATACTCGTAGTACAACACCTGACCGCCAGCATAGGAGCGAACGACACCCTTCTCGACCACAGTCTCGCAACTATCATCCTCCTGAATCGGAGCAATGACCACATCGCCCCTATCGACTACGGCGACCCACTCGCGAGAGTAGAACCTACGGCCCGTAGCGTCGCAATCGAGGGCGTGGCAGAGGGCATCGACAACATCACCCTTGAAACCATACTCCGAACTAAGTATCTCATAAATAACGTAGTTACGGGGGAGCGTAGGACGAATCTGAGCGACCTTAAGACGGTGAATATCGCCATACGTCTCAAGAGCCTCACCCTTGACAATGGCGATTGCCGAATTGATAAAGTCCTGAGCCTGACTGAGTCGTGCGATATTGCGTCGCATAATGGTCGTAAACTGCGGATTAATCTCCTTGAGCATTGGCACAACACCCAAGCGCACCTTATTGCGCAGATACTTTGTCGTGCGATTCGACGAATCCTCCCTGAAGGGGATATGGTGGGCTATGGCGTAGTCGTGGATATCCTTGCGCGTAGCAAACATCATCGGGCGCACCACACGGCCAACCTGCGTAGTGATACCCGTAAGGCCTCTAAGGCCCGTACCGCGAAGCATATTTATAAAGAAGGTCTCGATGGAGTCGTTGCTGTGGTGGGCAATGGCGATAGTCGTATAGCCGAACTCGTCGCACAACTCCCTAAACCACGCATAGCGCAACCTGCGGGCCGCCATCTCCATAGACTCTCCCGTGCGCTCCATCTCTTGCGTGGTATCGAAACGACGGTTGAAGAACTCCACACCATAGCGTTTGGCCTCACGCTCCACCAACAATTCATCCTCATCGCTCTCTGTGCCACGTAGTTGGAAGTTGCAGTGTGCCACTCCAAACCTATAACCCGCAGCCGCAGTGAGGGACATCATAACCATAGAATCGACACCTCCTGAGACCGTCAGAAGAATCTTGTCGTCGTGGGTGAAGAGTTCGTTCTCCTCGATATATTTTTCAAAACCGTCAAGCAACAGCATATCTCTACAATACATTTACCTCAGGGCTTATCTCAACCCCAAATTCATCCATCACCCTCTGGGCAACGAAGCCAGCCAAACGCACAACATCGCCACCCTTAGCACCTCCGTAGTTCACCAACACGAGGGCCTGTCGGTCGTGAACACCGACACAACCATCACGCCAACCCTTCAAGCCTGCCCTGTCTATGAGCCAGCCAGCGGCCAACTTGCAACGACCCTCGTCGCTCGTCACAGGATAGTTTGGAGCATCGGGATACCTCTCTAATAGGCGCTCCAACACACTACGCTCGACGATAGGATTCTTGAAAAAACTACCCGCGTTACCCAACACCTTAGGGTCGGGCAACTTGCTCGAACGAATAGCGCAGATAGCCTCGCGTATATTCCTAAGTGTAGCACCGCCACGGGCCTCTACCTCCTTGATGACATCGCCATAGCCAAGGTTTGGGCGAGGTGTACGGCTGAGTTTCAACTCCACGGCAAGGATAATGGCAACGCCCTTCAACTCCTGCTTAAAGATGCTCTCGCGGTAGCCGAAACGACACTCCTCATTCGTAAGGCGCACAACCTCTAAACTTCTGGTATCGAAATACTCAACCACGGTTATCGCATCCTTTGCTTCAGCACCATAAGCACCTATATTCTGCACTGGCGCAGCACCCACAGAACTTGGGATGGAGGAGAGATTCTCTATGCCCCACAACCCCTGCTCAACGCTCCACTCCACAAGGCCGTCCCAGTCGTGGCCAGCCTCGACACGCACAACGACATCTACCCCATCGTCGGAAAGGATAGTGCGGTTGGAACATACGGGCGTAAGGATAGTTCCGTCGTAGTATTGGGTAAATAGCGTATTATTTCCAGCACCGAGGACATACCACTTCTGCGGTCTTTCGCTACCGAAAATAGCCTTCAACTCCTCTGCGCAATCGAACTCGATGACCACACGAGCAGTTTCAGAGACACCAAAACTGTTGCGAGAAGCGAGATTTAGATCATTATATATACGTTTCATAATGCAAAGTTAAAAAATTTTTACTATATTTGGGAACTATTTCGATAATAATCTTTCTATCGAAGAGGCGACAAGCGAAAATATACTAACAAATAATATTCTTAGCGCTATGTTTACAAGTGAAGAGATTAGACAGATTGAGGCCCACGGCTTAACTGTGGCTCAAGTCGAGAGACAGATTGAGAACTTCCGCACAGGATTCCCCTCACTCCCCGTAGTACGTGCAGCATCTGGTGGCGATGGTGTTCGCCAGTTCAACGACGACGAGATTGCTGAGCGCCAGCGACTCTACGAGGAGGCTACCGTCCGCACCATTAAGTTCGTGCCAGCATCGGGTGCTGCAACACGTATGTTCAAAGAGTTGTTTGAGTATGTAAACGACGACAAGCGTACTGCGGGCATCGACAAACTCATCACCAACCTTGAGAAATTCGCCTTCTTCCCCGAACTTGCTAAGTATCTCAAGCCTCAGATCGACGACAAGGATGTGGTACGCAACATCATCGTCGATGGTCTCGGCTATGGCTCGAAGCCAAAGGGTCTTGTCACCTTCCACGCCTACAAGGAGGGAGCGCGCAAGCCTGTCGAGGAGCACTTGGTGGAGGCTGCACTATACGCTGCGAATGGCGACACAGCAACTATCCACTTCACCGTATCACCTGAGCATCAGGCTGGCTTCGAGGCCCTTCTTGAGGAGCGTCAGAGCCACTACGAGCAGAAGTTTGGCATCAAGTACAACGTGGGTTTCTCTATCCAGAGCCCTGCGACCGACACCATCGCTGTAAACCCCGACAACACCCCATTCCTCACCGACGAGGGCAAGTTGTTGTTCCGTCCTGCGGGCCACGGTGCCCTCATCACCAACCTCAATGAGTTGGATGCCGACATTATCTTTGTGAAGAACATCGACAACGTGACCACCGACGAGCGCAAGCCCGACACCGTAACCTTCAAGAAGGTGTTGGCTGGCGAGTTGCTTCGTCTCCAGGGTCGTGCCTTCGACCTCCTCCGCGGTTTCGAGCGTGGCGAGGATAGAGTTGCTGAGGCCGTAGAGTTCTTGGAGAAGGAGCTCTGTTGCCGTCTGCCTGAGGGTGCTTCACGCGAACTCGTTGTGGCAACCCTCGACCGCCCTATCCGTGTGTGCGGTATGGTTAAGAACGAGGGCGAGCCTGGTGGTGGCCCATTCTGGGTACGCGACGACGAGGGAAGAGAGCAGTTGCAGATTGCCGAGTCGAGCCAGATTTCGAAGGAGGATATGCACCTTATGAAGGAGGCTACACACTTCAACCCCGTAGACCTCGTTTGTGGTGTTATGCGCTACGACGGCACTAAGTACGACCTTACGAAGTATACCGACCCTAAGACGGGCTTCATCTCGTCGAAGTCGTCAGGTGGTCGCGAACTACGAGCACAGGAGTTGCCAGGCTTGTGGAACGGTGCTATGGCCAATTGGAATACCCTCTTTGTTGAGGTACCAATCACAACCTTCTCTCCAGTAAAGGTTGTTCAGGACCTCCTACGCCCAGAGCATCAATAATCGACATCATAATTTAAGATGGCTGAATCTAATTTTAACCTAATGGCAATGAATACTTCTAATAATATATACTCAACTTTTATAAGTTATCGCAAAAGCGCCTCTGTAAATGCTGAGCTCATTAGGGATAGACTTATTAATAATTGGACCTATACGACTAATGATATATTTTTAGATAACCATAGTATTTATAACGAGGATTATAAAGCAAAGATTAAAACAGCCATCTCTAAATCACGTTCACTCACTCTTGTGGTAACAAAAGATTGCTTTATACCCAAGAGTGAGGGTACTGATTTTTATATATTTGAAATTAAAGAGGCTATTCGCCAAAATATTCCTATTATTCCCATATTATTTGATGGCATTAAAAATATAGAGAACGATGCAACCATTATGTCTACTTTATCTAAATCATTTTCGAACGCTGAGATAGATATTCTCAGTAGTAGAGAATGTATTAGATATGACAACGATTATGGCACCGCATCCATTGAAAAACTACACACTTTTATCAGCCGTCCAATAAATCCTAATCAAAATGGTGACAAAATAAATATTTGGAAGGTTTTTGGAACTCTATTGGCATCTATCATCATCTTTTTCGGTATATTTTTCACAGCTGGACTTGCCTGGGGATATTTTTCTAATACTAAGGAGTGCCAAGAAGTCTGGAATGAAGCGAGAGCAAATCGTGGCGTGATGATGTATTATGATGTAGATACTAACCAGAGCTTTATCTCGATTCAAATAGATAATGAACAATGGAAGTATTATTATCAATCCAACAAAAAACTTGAAAAGGTTACGCCTGATGAGAATTTCTTTGAAAAAATTCCATACGAAAATATCACTTTTAGTACAATGTTTCCTCTTGCAATTACTAGCGCTTTTAAAGCCGCAAGATACACATCTGATGGCAGAGGTAAAATCATAGCTGTTATTGGAATAACAATTGGTACGGTATGTGGCTTCTATGTTGGCAAAACCTTCGGAGAGTTGGTTGCAGAACTTAAATTCATTCAAGAATTCAATATTTTTCTAAAAACTCCTGAAATTGAACAAGAACTTGACCAGATGTCAAACAAACGCCCAGCATTACATGATTAGAATCTTAATCGCCATACTCCTACTGTTCTCACCATTTTTGTCAATAGCTACTGATTATCCCTTACAAACCAGCGTGGAATTTTATGATAATCAGAACGCCTATTTCATTGGTGAAGAGATTATCTTTGAGGATAATGATAGTAATTCCATATATGTCGGGAAACGTGTAGACTGTTACTTTAACGAGGAGCGGGGAATTTTCACCAATCAAGATGGCACATTAGAACTATTCTCTGGCAAGGTTGAGCCTGGGGGTGTTTCAGACAAGGCATACTATATTAGGTATGGAACACCTAATAGATATACTAAAACGACCGAATCATATGCACATTCTTATACTAAATATGACTACTCTAAAGACAAGTGGGAGTCCTACAAATTACAATGGAAAGATAATAAAATATACGATTTAGAAGAGGGAATAAATCTATTATACATTGTCATTTTTATTGGAATAATTGTCTATTCCGTTAGTTTATTACCAGGATTAGCAACTGAGAACAAGGTAGATCTAATAATAAGATTCACATCTATAATCATTCTATTATTAAGCCTAACCATCTTATCATTTTACTCAATTAAAAATATACTTTTCCCTTCTTTAATTATCGCATTAGGATACTTAACAATCACCACTTATATCACCAAACAGAGGTTACAAGGCATCTTTATTTTAACGACAACTATTATCGTGATTGCTTTATATGTAACCCATCATTTCTTTTCATTAAATGATAGTGCCACATTTGCTGATAACAAACAGATAGATATAAAATGGAAACCAGGAACAAATATTTCTGAACGCAACAGCATAAAATCTATTATTTCAAATATGACCCCTGTTACGGTAAATGCACACGATACCACATATACGATATACGTATCAAAGTATGAGATGACAGAAGCGCTTTTTACATCATCTATTAATAGTTTCGGAGGCTCTATTGTTAAATGTTTTCGACCACGAGACATAGAATATGGTTTTACATATCGAGATATAAGACGCTATATACGCCACTTGTACGAACTTACGGGCATAACTTTCGACCTATTAAGTTACGAAGAATGGAGCGACATCTGCAAAAACTATAACAAAACCCTATGCGCTACCCCCTTTGGTAGTAGTGTAGACGAAGGTGTGCCTGATAAATTTGATCTATACAATATATGTGGAAACAATCAAGAATTTTTGTCTACACACGATGAGTTTTTAGATATGATAAATATAGATCTAAATCATTGTTGGGCAAGTATGAGCGATATAGTCATCTGCGCTGAGACACCTGGAGACTATGAACTCGAAGATAAAGATGATCACGTTTTAGCGAGCTTTCGTCTCATTTACCGTCCAAACAACATTGGTCAGAAGAAAGTCGATATATATGCTTATAAAGCGGATAAGTGTACATATCCATATCGCCCCCCAATTATTCATATAACAAAATTAAATGACTGGAATTCTGATAATATAGTTCACACTTTTAATTACGAATACTTTGAAGAAGAGCACATAGAGAGCCTCTTTAAGGGTTGTGATATTACTGGAACCGCCATAGGGTATGATGGAAACAAATATGGTATAATATCATTTACACTATCACCCGACGATCTTGAATATGATTTTATACCACAATTCTCATATGTCGGTATAGATAAATCTCCTCTTGAATAATGATTACAATAAATCAGCAAGATGGATTGGTAGTATTTTATAACTTTTTTGTATCTTTGTCGCGTTAAAAAATATAATAGTATGCGAAAACTACGCAATATTGCAATTATCGCCCATGTAGACCACGGTAAGACTACGCTTGTAGACAAGATGATTATGCAGGGCAACCTGCTCCGTGACAACGAGCATACGGGCGGAGACCTCATTATGGATAATAACGACATCGAGCGAGAGCGTGGTATCACCATCCTCTCGAAGAATGTGTCTGTTATATACAAAGACTACAAAATCAACATCATCGACACCCCAGGTCACGCCGACTTTGGTGGCGAGGTGGAGCGTGTGTTGAATATGTGCGACGGTGTAATCCTGTTGGTGGATGCCTTCGAGGGTACTATGCCACAGACTCGCTTCGTGCTACAGAAGGCCTTGGCCTTGGGTAAGAAGCCTATCGTAGTGATTAACAAGGTCGATAAGGAGAACTGCCGTCCCGACGTGGTGAACGAGCAGGTGTTCGACCTGATGTTTACCCTCGGTGCTACGGAGGAGCAACTCGACTACAAGACCATCTACGGCTCGGCAAAGCAGGGTTGGATGTCGCACGTGCTCTCGGAGCGAACAAACACCATCACCCCACTCTTGGACACTATCATCGACGAGATTCCTGAGCCAGAGGTTGTGGAGGGTAGCGTGCAGATGCTCGTGACCTCGTTGGAGTACTCATCATACGTCGGCCGTATCGCTGTGGGTAAGGTAACACGTGGCTCACTCACCGCTGGCCAGAACGTAACCCTCGCTAAGCGCGACGGCACACTCATCAAGACCAAAATCAAGGACCTTATGGTCTTCGAGGGCTTGGGCAAGGCTAAGGCTGAGCGTGTGGAGTGTGGCGAGATTTGCGCACTCGTAGGTATCGAGGGCTTCGAGATTGGCGACACCATTTGCGACTTCGTGAACCCTGAGCCACTGCCACCTATTGCGATAGATGAGCCAACGATGTCTATGTTGTTCACTATCAACAACTCACCTTTCTTCGGAAAGGATGGCAAGTATGTGACCTCTCGCCACATCAAGGAGCGTCTTGACAGAGAGTTGGAGAAGAACCTCGCCCTGCGTGTTGAGCCAGGCCAGAATGCCGACTCGTTCGTGGTCTATGGCCGTGGTGTGTTGCACCTCTCGGTGCTCATCGAGACTATGCGTCGTGAGGGCTACGAGTTGCAGGTAGGCCAGCCTAAGGTTATCACCAAGGAGATTGATGGCATCAAGTGCGAGCCAGTGGAGGAGATGACCGTGGATTGTCCTGACGACTGCGCAGGCACGGTAATCGAGCTTACCACACGTCGCAAGGGCCAGCTCGTGAATATGGAGTCGTCGAACGAGCGTACTCGCTTGGAGTTCATCATCCCTTCGCGAGGCATCATCGGCTTGCGCTCGACGATGATTACAGCCACTGCAGGAGAGGCGATTATGACCCATCGCCTCAAGGACTTCGAGCCTTGGATGGGCGACATCGACAACCGTAGCGTGGGTGCTATCATCGCATCGGAGACAGGCACGGCATACGCCTACTCTATCGACAAACTTCAGGACCGAGGCAAGTTCTTCATCTCGCCTATGGAGCAGGTCTACTGCGGTCAGGTGATTGGTGAGCATACACGCTCGAACGACATCACCGTAAACGTGACTAAGGCAAAGCAGCTTACGAATATGCGTGCATCGGGTTCCGACGAAAAGACCTCGATTGCTCCGCCTGTCATCTTCTCGTTGGAGGAGGCCTTGGAGTATATCCGCGAGGACGAGTATGTGGAGATTACCCCTAAGTCTATGCGTCTGAGAAAGATTCTTCTCTCGGAGGTAGACCGCAAACGTGCATCTAAAGAGTAACGTATAACCTAAAAATATAGAATCGTATTATGGAGAAGAAAATTGGTATTGCTTGCGACCACGCAGCATACGAACTCAAGGAGTTCTTGGTAGGCTACCTCTCATCTAAGGGTTTTGAGGTTAAGGACTTCGGCACACACTCTGAGGAGTCTTGCGACTACCCAGACTTCGCTCACGCACTCGGTGAGGCTCTCGACAAGGGCGAGTTGGAGCGCGGTGTGGCTCTCTGTGGCTCAGGCGAGGGTATCTCTATGACCTTGAACAAGCACCAGAGCGTACGTGCTGCTCTCTGCTGGATTCCTGAGATTGCGAAGCTCTCGCGCCAGCACAACAACTCTAACGTCTTGGCTATGCCTGCGCGCTTCATCTCTAACGACGAGGCGTTGGCTATGTTGGACATCTGGCTTGAGACCGAGTTCGAGGGTGGCCGTCACCAGCGTCGCTTGGACAAGATGCCACTTCAGAAGTAGGCCTACTACGACAACAGCATCGGGGCAACCATCCTAAAGGGGTGGTTGTCCTCTCTTTTTCACCCCTCCGAATCGCTATAATTGGGGATGTCATCGCCCAGATAGTAGAAAATCCTATAATAAATAGTAGTTGCATAGTCTCTATTTATAGAATATCTTTGCACCGTGAAAAGATATATTGCCATACTAACACTCGTTGTGTTATGCGCGACCACGGCCGTTGCGCAGGAACTCTCCGACTCGCTCTACCACCATTTCGACGAGGTGGAGATTAGTGCCTCGCTGAAGGGTACAACCACCCGCTATGCCCCAGTCACGGCTACGACACTCTCACTGCGTAGCCTTGAGAATCGTGGAGTTGGCTCGATAAAGGATATCTCGACCTTGGCGCCCAACTTCTACCAGCCCGACTACGGCTCGTCGATAACCTCCTCTATCTATGTGCGAGGCTTTGGTTCGCGTATCGACCAGCCCGTCTTGGGTTTGACCATCGACAACATCCCCGTAATGAACAAGAACGCCTTCGACTTCGACTTCTACGACATCCGCCGTGTGGAGTTGCTCCGAGGACCTCAGGGTACGCTCTATGGTCGCAATACGTCGGGCGGAGTGATGAACATAACCACCCTCTCGCCAATGGTTTGGCAGGGTCTACGTGCTATGGTGGAGCGCTCTACCATAAACTCATACCGCGCCTCGGCATCCTACTACGCCAAGCCTACGGAGGGCTTCGGCTACTCCTTGGCCGTGGGCTACAACCACGATGGCGGACACTTCACCAACCACTATAACGGCACCCTCTGCGACGACGGAGATAGCGCCTCGGCACGCCTAAGGCTACAGGGAGTCAAGGGGTTATGGCGTTTCGACAACACCCTTACGGTGGGCTACACACGCGAGGGAGGGTACGCCTACCACCACATACAGCCCCAGACAGGCATCGTCGAGGAGGTGGCCTACAACGACCCTTCGAGTTACGAGCGACTGAACATCAGCGAGGGCTTCGTGGCTTCGTACACCACCCCGACACTCGACCTCTCCACCATAACGAGTTACCAGTACCTCGACGACTGTATGACGCTCGACCAGGACTTCTCGACACGCTCGATGTTTACGATGCAACAGATGCAGAGGGAGCACACCCTGACGCAGGAGGTTGTGGTACGCAATAAGGAGCGAGGGCTCTGGCAGGGCATCACGGGAGCCTTCCTCTTCGGCAAGTGGCTCGATATGTCGTCGCCCGTGACGTTCAAGGAGGATGGCATTAACGACCTGATACTCGGCAACATAAACAACGGCATACACAAAGAATTCCCCGACAGCAATATGCTCTTTGGCACTAACGAGTTCGTCATCGAGAGCCTCTTTGCGATACCCACCTACGGCGCTGCGCTCTACCACCAGTCATCGGTGGAGTTGGGTAACTGGTCGATAGTGGCAGGCCTACGCCTCGACTACGAGTATGCGACGATGGAGTACAACTCCTTCGCCTCGGTACCCTACCGCTTCGATATGACGATGCCCGACTTCAAGGAGTTTCGCACCGAGTTCAAGGGCAGGGAGCGCCAGCACTTCTTCGAGATACTGCCAAAACTATCGGCCGAGTACACTACCCCGATAGGCGACATCTACGCCACCATAAGCCGTGGCTACAAGACGGGAGGCTACAACACCCAGATATTCTCGGACATCCTCCAGTCGAAGATGATGACCGATATGATGGCGGACCTTGGCATAGAACTTGATTCGGCCCAGGGGGCTACCTCCTACGACACGGCCGAGGCCACGAAGTATAAGCCTGAGACGAGTTGGAACTTCGAGATAGGCGCACACCTAAGCCCTGCCGAGGGTCTAAACCTCGACGGCGCAATCTACTGGATAGAGTGCTTCGACCAGCAGGTGACGGTACTACCCAAGGGCAAGAACACGGGCCGTATGATGTCGAACGCAGCACGTGCAAGGAGCCTCGGCATAGAGGTCTCGGCCGACTACACCCTCAAGGGGCTAAACCTACGTGCCGACTACGGCTACACCAACGCCAAGTTCAGGGAGTATGACGACGGCGTGCAGAACTACCGAGGCCGTTTCCTACCCTACGCTCCGCAAAATACGGTGGCCCTCTTGGCGAGTTACACCTTCACCATCCAGAACGAGACGCTGAAGCAGGTGACCCTCTCGGCGGACTACCGAGGCATAGGCGACATCTACTGGAACGAGACCAACTCGCTGAAGCAGTCCTACTACTCGTTGCTCGGTGCGCAGATAGCCCTAAGGCTCAACGCCGTGACGCTGGCGGTATGGGGCAAGAACCTCCTAAATACCGACTACAACACCTTCTACTTCAAGTCCGTGGGCGAGGAGTTTTACTCTAAGGGTCTACCCCTCCAGGTAGGCCTAAGACTAAGTTTAAACCTTTAATCGATAGATAGTTATGAAGAGCATAAGACGATTTATTTATATGGTTGCGCTCCTCGTCGTAGGTGTGGGATGCGACACTGGCGACAACAACCTACCCACCAAGCCCGTGGAGGAGGAGTGCTACATCGGCACTCTTAGCGTGGACCAGAACGACGGCACATTCTACTACCAGAGCAACGTGAAGACCACCTACGAGATTAGCGCTGAGGGGCGACTCAGTTTTGCGATGTACAACGTGAAGTTCGCAGAGGGGATGCCCATAAAACTAAATATGTTTGTGGATGGTGTGGAGTTTATAGAGGAGGATGGCCAATACACCCTTTCGGGCAATGGCTTAGTGCCATACGCTATGGGTGGCCCATTCGAGAAGTTCACCATAACCAACCTCACAGGAGGGCTCACCGAGGAGAGTTTCTCGCTTGAGTTCCTCTGTGGCGAGTACCCCGTGACCTACAGCGGTGTGTGGCGCTAAACCTTAAGCGATGAGTTGGGCACGACCTTAAGCCCTACGGCATAGAAGAGAAAATTGGCTGAGCAGGAGTTCCACTCAGCCAATTCTCGTATATGGGGTCCTCGGTTAGAAGAGGTAGCCCGTATTGATGTAGAAGGCACCGTTGCCGTCCTGATTCTTGATGAATGGGTCGCTGCTGAACTTGCTCAGTGGCAGACCATACTCGAAGGCTACGATGAAGTTCTGGTTCATAATGAAGCGCAAGCCACCACCCACGGTGATATGTGGTCGGTCGGTGGTGCGGTTACCAGCCTCGGCCATATAGGCATCGTAAGAGGCACGATACTGCTCCTCGCCCTTGAACGACATATCGAAGTTCTTGGTGACCATAGTACCGTCGCTGAAGAGGCTGAGACCGAAGGAGATATTCTGCTTCCAGAGGCGGAACGACACAAAGCGCCAGCGCAACTCCACATTGTAGGAAGCCACATCGAGACCCTGCACACGGTTACGCATAATACCGCGGATGGTGCGGTAGCCACCCATACCGTCGCGGTCGTAGTTAGCACCCATTACGGTAATGAACGGAAGCACGTAGTAGGGGGCATCCTTGCCGAAGGTACCCTCGTAGTTGAGGCGGTAGGCGAAGGTGAGGATGTCGTTATCGACGATAGGCACATAGTGGCGGAAGGTAGCCGAGTAGCGGTAGTAAGGGTTGGTAGTACCCAACCACTTAGGGGCCAACGTGGCGTGAGCCTCGGCCCAGATACCGCGTGAGGGAGCGCCCTCCTTATCGCGTGTGTCGTAGAGCAAGCCTAAGCGCACGGTGCTGTTGAAACCTCCCCAAGCCTCCTCCTGGGAGATGATACCCCAGTCGCGGTAGAGGTCAAAGATGGGCTTCTCGTAGTTCGCAGCCGTAGGGTCGGTAGGGAACAACTTCTCTGGGGCCTTGTTCTTGTTAATCTTGTCGAAGTTCAGGGCCTGCTGGTTGTTGTAGCCCTGCTTGAGCCAACTGAAGTGGTAGCCAGCCTCCCAGAAGAACTTGTTTTGCCAGATGTTACCCGTGAAGTCGGCCTTGAAGAGCAAGGCGAGGCGGTTGATACGATACTTGGGGGTGTAAATAAAGTCGTTGGGGTTGCTCTTATCCTTACCCGCCTTCACAGCCTCGTGGTCGAAGTAGGACATATAGCCGTTGAAGCCATAGAAGTCCATAGCCTTGTCGTTGGTGAGGGTGATGGACGAGGAGAAGCGCACACCAGGGATCGAGAACTTGTTGTCGTAGGAGATGACGAACAACTGCGAACCCTTGGTGAAGAACGATGCCTCGAAATACCACTTCTGGCGTGGGTTGGGGTACTCGGAGCCGTCGCCGAAGTCGAAGATATTGAGCAGAGCACCGAGCTGGAAGCCCTTATCGGCATCGAAGGCTACGGCAGGCAGAGGGCCATAGTTGTAGCCCGTCTTGATGATTTCGCCCTTGTCGTTGAGCACCTCATTCTTCTTCATCTTCTTTTTACCCTCGGCAGGTTGCTCGGTGGCGGTATCGACACCCTCCTGAGCGACAAGCGCCACAGGCATACAGAGCAACATTAGGGCGAGTAGGAATCGTGAAAGTTTCATAGTTACTACTTATTATTTTCGAACATTAAATCTCTAATCTTGTTATACTTAGCCACTAAACCCTTATTGCGATTGAACTTCAAGTCCGAAACTATGATGCGCAACAGGTAGAAGCCCTCGTGGGCAAGGATAGGGGCTGGCAGGAGCGCTAACGTAATAGGCAGAGCCCACTGCCAAGGGGCTACGACGTATGCTATGATGGAGTAGATGATCATAAGCAAGGGCCAGCCCACAAGGTTGATGACATAGCGCACCGAGTTGTGGAAGGCCATATCCTTGAACCTCTTATTGAGGGAGTTGCTCAACAGCGTGAGGGGCAGGTTCGCCACACTGCACGTGAGCGTGTAGGGCAGGGTGAGGATGAAGATAAGGAGCTTGAGTACCGTAGAGAATACGGGGAAGCGCATAGCCACCGACTTGAGGCTTATCTCCTCCTGCTTACGCTCTTTACGGGCCTCACGGGCGAGGTCGAAGAGGCGCTGGGCGAGTTCGGGGTTGGCGTGTTTGAGGTACTCCAAGTGCTTGACGGTCATATTGTTGGCCTCGAAGTTGAGGTCCATACCTCGCAAGTGGCCATACTCCTTGTCGTGCTTCAGGTGGAGGCGCTGGCGGTGGACCACAGCCGCACATATCTCGTGTGTAGCCTCGTAGTTCTCGTCGTTGGGGATGTAGTAAATCGAGGAGTGGATACGCTCCTCAAGCACCTCGCGCATAGCGTTAATCTGCTCCTGAGGGGTGAGGTCGGGGTGCTGGGCGAGGAACTCTCCTACGTTGATAGGCTCGCCTACCTGCACACGCAGGGAGCCACGGAAGCGGAAGAAGTTGCCGTAGCGCAGACCGAGGGGTACGATATAGAGCGGAGTTTCGGGCATAAGCTCGTGAGCCTGCATAGCGATACGGAAGATACCCTTCGACAGCGGTAGGGCCGAGTACTTGGCCTGGTGCTGACCTTCGGGGAAGATGCAGAAGGGGACTCTGTCGCGTAGCACATCCACGGCTCGCTCGATGGTCTCGTTATTCTTCTTCACCTCGTCGATGCCATCACGCATACGCATAATAGGCATAATCTTGAGGAAGTGGAATATCTTGGCTAAGGTAGGATTCTTGAAGATGTCGGCACGGGCCACGAAGACCTTGGGGCTACGGTCCATAGCCAAGACCACCATAGCATCCATAAGTGCGCCTACGTGGTTGGGGGCATAGATTACGGCACCATCCTTGGGGATGCGCTCACGCCCTACGTAACGTATCTTGCGGTAGGAGAGCCTAAGCACAAGGTCGGTGTAGGGGCGCAGGAAAGTATAGAGCCAGTCTCTATCTTGAATCTTCTTCTGTTTAGCCATAACTTACTAAGCCTCAGTTTTTTGTCTGCGGAAAATCGATGAAATGGTCAAGCCCGACACTATATGCCAGATGCCCCAGAGGGCTGTGATGATGACCATACCGCCATTGTGGTTCCACAAGGCTGGGTCAAAGATTGCGGGGTTGAACAGAAGGGCGAGGCCGAGGCCAGAGTTCTGGATACCTACCTCGATGGTGAGCGATCGGCGGTCCAGGGGTGGCAACTTCATAAGGCCACTGCCGAAGTAGCCCGTGCTGAGGGCCGAGGCGTTGTGGAGGATGACTACGACCAGGGCGCAGAGGATGCTCGAATAGACGGTCCACTTGCTCTCCAAGGCGGTGAGCACCTGGGTAAGCGACACTGCCACCATACCGATAAAGAGCAGGATGGAGAGTATCTGCGCAGGCTTCATAATACGCTTCGAGGCGTTAGGGAAGTAGTGGGCGAAGAGCACACCTGCGATGATGGGGAGTCCGAGGATGAGCAGAATCTGCTCAAGCATATCCATAAATGGGATTTCGAGGGTGGGGATGTCGTTCCTTACCGCAGCGAAACGGCAGTAGAGCGTTCCCCAGAACCAGAAGGTGAAGGGGGTAACGAGCGGAGCAAAGGCCGTGGTGATGGCGGTCATCGACACCGACAACTCGACATTACCCTTCGACAGCGACGACATAAAGTTCGAGATGTTGCCACCAGGGCACGAGGCCACCAGCAACATACCGATAGCGACCATAGGGGTAATGACGGGGTTGAGGATGATTGCCAAGAGGCAGGTGACGGCAGGGAGGGCCACCCACTGCAACAACATACCGACGATTACCGACTTCGGACTCTTGAAGACCTCCTTGAAGGTCTGTACCTTGATGCCGAGGGCTACGCCAAACATAACAAAGGCCAAGATGATATTGACGATGACCATCTCGCCTGCTCCAAGATTGATATTCAACGAATCGAGGAGTGCCAACTGTTCCTTCATACTATCTCTGTTTTTCGGTTATTAGTCTGCGTTGTGCGCGGAAAAAAAGGGCATAATCGTCGCTTTTCGTTCCACAATATGACAGACAAATTTATAAAAAATTTTAAAGACTGCCAACTACAACGCATAGATTTTGGCGATTCGGCGATGCGATTACGCATTTATACTTACGTTTTCGGTTGGCAAAGCGCCGAAAAATGACTATATTTGCAATGGCGAAAACCTAACTTTTTTTTGCGCTATGACATACCTACTCTACACCCTTGCGACGCTCTTCTTCCTCATCACCCCTGCCGTGGTGGTATGGCTCTGCCGTCGTCTATCGCTCCTTCGGAAGATAGGCCCTATAATGGTGCTCTACGCCATCGGTATCGTGGTGGCTAACCTCCCCTTCCACTCCTCGGAGTTCTCTGCCGTGGCCACGCTCCTGCCTAATGTAATGGTCCCCTTGGCTATCCCTATGATGCTATTCGGGTGTGAGTTCAGGCGCGACATTGTGGGTACGCAATTGAGGGTTGTGGTGAGTGGCTTCCTCTCGGTTGCCGTAGCTGTGGTTGTGGGCTACTGGCTCTTTGGCAAGGGGCTTAAGGAGGGTGCCGAGGTGGGAGGCATCATTTCGGGAATGTACACAGGAGGTACGATAAATGCCGCTGCGCTCCAGACCATCCTGCGCACCGAGAGTAGCACCTTTACCCTGATAAACTCCTACGACATCATCATCTCGTTGCTCTATTTTGTCTTCCTCTTCACCTTTGGCATACGCCTCTTCCGCTGGCTCTATGGCCCTAAGGGCACAACCACTTCGACAGCCTCGGTGGAGGGTATCGACCCCTCGGATATGGTTGAGGATAGGAGCAATAACCCCTACGAGGGTCTCTTTAGCCGTGAGGGACTCAGGGAGTTGGCCAAGATTTTCGGTGTTGCCGTGGTCATCGTTGCCCTTTCGGGAGTTGTCGCCCTACCCTGCTCCGAGCGCTGGTTTATGGTGGTCTTTATCCTGATGATTACTACACTGGGCGTAGGCGCTTCGTTCATCCGCCGTGTGCGCACACTGAGGCGCAGTTACGACATCGGCCTATACCTTATATATATATTTAGCCTTGCCATAGCCTCTATGGCCGACTTCTCGACCCTCGACCTGCGGAGTGGCCTTAACCTCATAGCCTTTATGTCGTTTGCGGTCTTTGTGTCGCTCTTCCTCCACGCCCTTGTGTGCCGACTCCTAAGGGTCGATGCCGACTCTATGGTCATCTCCTCGGTGTCGTTCATCAACTCGCCACCCTTTGTGCCTATGGTTGCTGGGGTGATGAAGAATAGGGATGCTATGGTCACGGGCCTTAGCGCAGGCATCATAGGCTACGCCTTAGGCAACCACTTCGGAGTGCTAATGGCCGAACTACTACACTTGCTTGCTTAGCGCTTTTTGATTACCTTTGCACCCAAAATCCGTAACGTATGAAGATTGCAGATATCGACTTGGGCGAGAAGCCCCTGTTCCTTGCCCCGATGGAGGATGTCACCGACCCCTCGTTCCGCTATATGTGTAAGCGGTTTGGTGCCGATGTGGTCTATACCGAGTTCATCTCCTCGGATGGTCTTATCCGCGATGCCTGGAAGTCGCGCGCTAAGCTAAACATTGCCGAGGGTGAGCGCCCCGTGGGAATACAGATCTATGGCCACCTGATAGAGCCTATGGTCGAGGCGGCACGTATTGCCGAGAGTGCCAACCCCGACATCATAGATATCAACTTCGGATGCCCCGTGAAGAAGATAGCCAACCGCGGTGCGGGTTCGGGAATGATGAAGGAGCCTGACCTTATGGTGGAGATGACGCGCCAGATAGTGCGCGCGGTGAAGAAGCCCGTGACCGTGAAGACACGCCTCGGCTGGAGCGACGAGCTGAAGAATATCGAGGAGTTGGCCCTCCGCCTGCAGGATGTGGGTATCGCGGCCCTCACCATCCACGGCCGTACCCGTGCGCAGATGTATCGTGGCGAGGCCGACTGGAGCCTTATCGGCAAGATTAAGAGTGACCCTCGCATCCATATCCCCATCATCGGCAATGGCGATGTCGATTCGGCTGTGAAGTGCAAGGAGATGTTCGATAGGTACGGCGTCGATGGCGTGATGATAGGGCGTGCTACGTATGGTCGTCCCTGGATTTTCAGGGAGTGCAAGCACTACCTCCAGACGGGCGAACTACTCCCCCAACCCTCTGTCGTAGAGCGTGTTGCCATAGCCAAGGAGCATTTAGCCAAGTCTTTGGAGGTCAAGGGCGACAGGGTGGGTATCTTAGAGATGCGTCGCCACCTGACGAACTACTTCAAGGGCCTGCCCGACTTCAAGCAGACACGCCTAAAACTGGTCACCTCGTTCGACGTGGAGGAGATCCTCGCCACCCTCGACTATATTGCTGAGCGCTGGGGCAACTTCGATATGGGGGAGAGTGTACCTGCCCCACTATCGCACGAGATTTAGAGGATGAGCAAGCCTAAAACTACATCTTTTTATTCACTCTCTCCTCCTATATAAGGTCTCCGATATCCTCGCCATTATCCGTGGCGTGTGACTCCATAAAGGCCGAGATGCTATACCTGAACCCCACCTCCGCGGCTATGGGGGCTATGCGACGACTCCACTCCTCGAAGCCCTTGCCTTGGTCGGGGAAGAGGATGACCTTGCGCCCTTTAAGGGGGCGTAGGCGCTCGATGCTGAGCCCCATCATAGAGTCCACCGCCAACCACACCATATCGGGCATTAGGGCCGAGCCTATATGTGCCGTCTTGGGCCCCTCGGCAAGGGCCACGATGGCCGTCGGGCGACGGCTGAGGAGGTGTTCGCCATAGAGACACTGCACCAAGTTCCACCCCTCAGGCAGTACCCCCTCCTGTCGCATAAGGCTATGCACCCACCCCACGTAAGCCTCCTTGCCCTTGATGCGCTTGCCCGTCGTGGGGTCGTAGTTCATAATCTTTCCCGTGCGCACGTTGTTGTTGGAGTCCACCTGCCAGAAGATGGCGTAAGTGGCTGATATTGTGGGGTCATCGGCCTCGCCACCCCCTATGTAGTAGTCGCTGATTATGCGCTGGGCGACACCCTCGCCAAAGGTCGCACGTAGCCACACCTTGTAGTCGCAATCCCTCCACAGCGTTCGCTCCATCACCCACCTCGGCAGTCGCCCCGCTGGCTTCGGTGGCTCAGGCTTCGGGGGAGTGTTTACATTTTTACATACATACAAATCCCTGTGTTCTGTATGTATGTAAATCTCTTTATCTCTCAACCACGGATTATCCTCAAAGTATTGACGAGGGGTATAGTGATACCCACACTTATCAAGACGATTACACTTACCTACCCTCTCATTGACATACGTATTACCGTTATGTGTGTCAATATAACGAGTAAACGTATACTTTCTACCACACTGAGGACAATTGTATCGAGTACCACGACCACGGTATCTCTCCAACTGATATCTATATTCACTATTCATATTGATAAATGTTAAATATTTTTACATACATACAATACATAGGGTTTTGTATGTATGTAAATGTGTTTACTGCTTTTTTAATAAATATTGTATAGACGACGCGTTGTTATACCCTAATTCGTCGGCTATCTGCTGGAGGGTCTTGCCCTCCTGGCGCATTGCTCTGGCAAGGGCCACCTTCTCCTCCTGCTCGTCGTCGGTGCGTTCGCGCAAGGCACAGAAGGGGACTCGTTCGCCCGTGGCCTCGAAGTTGAGCCCTGGGCTGAAGCGCAACACAAAGGAGTCGTGCTTGTACTCGTCGGAGAGGTAGTTGCCCTTAACTACGCACAAGTGGCGCAGGTCGTGCTGGTCGGGGTCGGGGCGTAACTCCATCATTAGTCGCATCTTAGCCTCGAAGCCCTGTGAGCCGATGGCGTTGTGTTTCGAGGGGGCGAGGCTCTCGGTGCGCTTGCCCGTGTGGTGCAAGAAGATGATGAGCACGTTGTGCTTGACGGCCAACTGCGAGAACTGGTTGAGGAAACTGCGCACACGGTTGTTCTCGTTCAAGGGGCCCGTGTAGAGGTCGGCAAAGGCATCGACAACGACCAAGTCGCGAGGCTGGTCCTCAAGCATCTTGTCGAGGTTCTCCACAAGGTTGTCCACCTCGAAGATGTAGTCGAGCGAGGTGAAGGCCTCCTTAGGGGTGGCGAGTTCCTCCAACTGCCTCTGCATCAGCACCCCCACGGCCGAGGCATCATCCTCGGTGGAGATATAGAGGGCGCTCTGGTGCTTGGGCCTAAGTTCGAAGCCGAGGTAGCGCCTTGCCCCCGATGCCACCGCCATAGCCAACCCACGCAGGAGGGTCGATTTACCCGAATCGGAGGTACCCACTAAGGCCGCTAAACCCACGCGCGGAAGGATGGGCTCCATCAAGCAATCCATAGCCTCGGTCGAGAGGTTGAGCATATCGTAGCCATTCACTAAATACTTGCGAAAGGTCTGCTTCTCCTCCTCGACACGCTCGCGCATCTGCTCCACAAGTTGCTGTGTGTCAGCGCGTAACTGTTCAATCAAATCAGTCATAGTTGTAAAATTTTAAAGGTTTATAAATATTGAAAAAAGGTCAAAAGTATGTTGGTTTCGGGTCAGCCGAATATCAATTTTAGGTCAATTTTATATCAGTAAAAGGTCAGGTGTATATCAATTTTAGACCAATCTTATATTGTAAAAAGGTCAATGTTATGTTGGTTTTGGACCAAAAAAATATCAATTTTAGGTCAAATAAATGTTGGTTTCGGGTCAGCCGAATATCAAATTCGGGTCAATTATATATCAATTTCGGACCACAGGATATCAGAAATGGGTCACGTAAATATCAATTTTAGACCAACCGAATATCAGAATCGGGTCACGTAAATATCAATTTTAGACCAACCGAATATCAAATTCGGGTCAAAAACATATCAATTTCGGGTCAGAGGGATGGTAGGCAATAGCCTCCCAAACGGGTCAAACCCTTGAACTTTCGGATACAAATATACAACACCAAAACCCCGTTGTCAAGTCTTTTAGGTAAAATAATTTTACACGAAATATCAAATCATTGAATATCAACAACTACGCGCAGTCGATAATTTTGCCCCATATTTCGCTTTTCGAAAAAAAGTTTGTATATTTGCGCCCATAAATATAAATATAGGTAACAATGGTCAATATTGAAGAGTTCGTTTCAAGCGTTGTGGCGCGTGCTTCGCAGGAACTTTACGGCACAAGCGACAACATCCAAATACAGAAGACTCGCAAAGAGTTCGAGGGCGACTACACCGTAGTTGTATTCCCTCTGCTCCGCGCATCGAAGAAATCACCCGAGGCTACCGCTACGGAGTTGGGTGAGAAAATCGTGGCTTCGACCCCCGAAATCAAGAGTTTCAACGTCATCAAGGGCTTCCTTAACCTCGTCGTAGATGCCTCGTTCTGGGCTCAGCGCTTCGCCGAGATTGTCGAGGCCGAGAACTACGGTATGGCAGAGCCTTCGGGACGTACGATTATGATTGAGTACTCGTCGCCAAACACCAACAAGCCCCTCCACCTCGGACATATCCGCAACAACCTACTCGGCTACTCGGTGGCTACAATCCTCAAGGCCAATGGCCACAACGTCATCAAGGTAAACTTGGTGAACGACCGCGGTATCCACATTTGCAAATCGATGTTGGCGTGGCAGTTGTATGGCGGTGGCGAGACCCCAGAGTCGTCGGGAATGAAGGGCGACCACCTCGTAGGTAAGTACTATGTCGAGTTCGACAAGCACTACAAACTGCAGGTCAAGGAGTTAGTGGCCGAAGGTCTCTCGGAGGAGGAGGCTAAGAAGAGGGCCCCCGTAATGGTCGCAGCACAGGAGATGTTGCGCAAATGGGAGGCCAAGGACCCTGAGGTCTATGCCCTCTGGGAGAGGATGAATGGCTGGGTCTACGAGGGTTTCGACGTTACGTACAAGGCTATGGGCGTAGATTTCGACAAGGTCTACTACGAGTCGCAGACCTACCTCCTCGGCAAGAGCCTCGTGGAAGATGGCCTCAAGAGGGGCGTCTTCTTCCGCAAGGAGGATAACTCCGTGTGGATTGACCTCGAAGCCGACGGCTTGGACCAGAAGTTGCTCCTCCGTGGCGACGGCACCTCGGTATATATGACCCAGGACCTCGGCACAGCCCTCAGCCGTTTCGAGGAGAACAGCCTCGACGATATGATATATGTGGTGGGTAACGAGCAGAACTACCACTTCCAGGTGCTCAAACTCGTACTCAAGAAGTTGGGCTACGACTGGAGCGACAACATCTTCCACCTCTCATACGGTATGGTGGAGTTGCCAGAGGGCAAGATGAAGTCGCGCGAGGGTACGGTAGTGGATGCCGACGACCTCATAGCAGATATGGTGGGCACAGCACGCGAGATGTCGGCCGAACTCGGCAAACTCGACGGCGCTACCGAAGAGGAGGCTCTGGCAATCTCCGAGATGGTAGGCCTCGGCGCCTTGAAGTACTTCATCCTCAAGGTAGACCCCAAGAAGACTATGCTCTTCGACCCACGCGAGAGCATCGACTTCAACGGCAACACGGGCCCATTCATCCAGTACACCCACGCCCGCATCCGCTCTATCTTGCGCAAGGCCAACGAGGCTGGCATCACCTTCGAGGGCTACCAGCAGGCCGAGTTGCTCCCCGAAGAGATTGAACTTATTAAGACGCTCTCGGAGTACCCTACGGTAGTACGCACCGCAGGCGAACAGTTCGCCCCCTCGGTCATCGCGGCCTACGCCTACGACCTCGCCAAGCAGTTCAATGGCTACTACCACGACCACTCAATCCTCAAGGAGGAGAACGAGGCGGTCCGTGCGCTACGCCTCACCCTCGCCGAGCAAGTTGCCCGCGTAATCCGTTCGGCAATGTCGCTCTTAGGCATCAACGTACCAGAGCGTATGTAACCAACCCCCTAAAGGAGTGCTTCGCCAGTCGGGGCACTCCTCTTCTTTAATACCCCCACGCTATGAACGATATACTCCGCACCGCCCTCGTGCTCGTTGCCCTCATCTTAGCAACAGCCTGTGGCTCAACACCTAAGCCCTCCACCGAGCAAGCCTCCGAGGAGACCACCTACGCCCCAGGCACTCGCACAATGAAGCGCAGTCGCCAAGATATCTACTCCGTCACCACGCGCCAAGAGTATGAGGATATGGTGGCGACCTACTGGGATGATTTCGACTTCGACAGCCCCGAACGCATCGCCGAGTACGACACCTTGGACATCATCTTCGCCCTGAGCGACTACGTCACCGTCATCCCTCCCCACAAGGCCGACTCGCTCCTACGCAACCTTATGTCGCGCGCCTCGGCACACCGCCCCACCCTCGACTTCTTCGCTATGGTTATGGAGGTGGTGCTCCACGATCCCAACTCCCCCGTGCGCAACGACGAGTACTACATCCCCGTCTTGGAGACACTCCTCGCCTCGCCCCTCTTGGACGAGTACGACCGCATCGCCCCCCAGTACGACTTGGCCCTTGCCAAGCAGAACCGCATTATGCACATCGCCAACGACTTCGTCTACACCACAGCCAACGGCAAACGCTCTCGCCTACACGCCATTACGGCCGATTACGTAATCCTTATGTTTAGCAACCCTGGATGCCCTATGTGCCGAGAGATTACCGAGGAGATTTGCGCCTCTCCCCTACTCAACGAGATGCAGGAGCGTGGCTCACTCAAGATACTCTCGCTCTACCCCGACGAGGACCTCACCGCCTGGCGCGACCACCTCGGCGATATGCCCCAGGGGTGGATTAAGGGCTACGACGACGGCCTCGTAATATCGAGCCAGAGCCTCTATAACCTCAATGCCATACCCTCGCTCTACCTGCTCGATTCCAAGAAGCGAGTACTTGTAAAGGATGGCACAAGTGTCGCCCAGATAGAGAACACCATCGCCATAGTGGAATCAAATAAGTAATTGAGTCTATGATAGATGCAGTAACGATATTTCGCACCCTCGGAGCAAGGCTCAGCGACTTCGGCCATACCCCCACCTCACAGAGGGTAATCTCAGAGGCCGTGGCCCAGAATGGGTGGTTCACCCCCACGGACATCACCACTGCCGTAGAGGCCATCCGCTTAACTATGCTCAGGGAGGAGGCCCTCAGGGAGTGGCTCTCGCATTACCGCCTCACGGCCACGCCCCAGCGTGTGGCTATCGTTATGGCGGGCAACATCCCCTTAGTCGGCTTCTTCGACCTCCTCTGCACCCTCTGCAGTGGCCACACGGCCTACGTCAAGCCATCGAGCAAGGATAGAATCCTTATGGAGTATATCGTAGCGCAACTCAAGGAGATAGAGCCCACAGTGCCCATCTACACCTATGCCCCCACGGAGCAGTACGACCTCGCCATAGCCACGGGTTCCGACGAGGCCAACGACTACTTCCGTCGCCACTTCGCCACGACCCGCGCCCTGTTGCGTGGCAGTCGCCACTCGGTGGCTGTGCTCGACGGCACCGAGACGGTGGAGGAGTTGCAGGGACTTATGAGGGATATCACCCTCTATTCGGGCAGTGGCTGTCGCTCGGTATCCCTGATTTTCGCACCACGAGGCACAGAGATAGATATTCCGCGCACACCTCCCACCAACCCCAAACTCGGCAACAACCTACGCTCTCGTCGCGCCCTCTACACCATCCAGAAGAGGCCCTTCGACGACTACCACGCCTTCCTCTTAGTCGAGGGCAAGGAGTTCCCCACATCGTTGGCCGAGGTTGCCCTCTACCGCTACGACGACATCGCCGAGGTGGAGCGTTGGCTCGATGCGCAACACGATGGTATTCAGTGTGTTGTCAGCCACCTACCCCTCCCCAATGCCATCCCCTTCGGTCAAGCGCAATACCCCACCCTCAGTGACTATGCCGACGGAGTGGACACAATGCTCTTTTTAGGAAACGAGCCAAAGGAGTAGTAAAAATTTGGTCGTTAATCCAAAAATTCGTATCTTTGCCACATAGCCTCCCACGGGCTATGCTTATACTATGCAGAAACTCTACATCATAGCAGGTTGCAATGGCGCAGGTAAGACCACAGCATCGTACACGATGTTGCCAGAGTTGTTACACTGCCACGAGTTTGTCAATGCCGACGAGATTGCACGAGGCCTCTCGCCCTTCAATCCCGACAGTATGGCCATCGAGGCGGGCCGACTAATGCTCCGCCGTATCAACGACTTGCTTGAGGAGGGTTCTGATTTCGCCTTTGAGACCACGTTATCCACACGTACATACCAGAAATTTATCGACCGTGCCCACGAACGAGGTTACTTCGTCTCGTTGCTCTACTTCTGGCTCCCTACGCCAGAGCAGGCTATCGAGCGAGTGGCTAAGCGCGTGAGCCTCGGTGGTCACAACATACCCACCAACACCATCCGTCGTCGCTACGAGAGCAGTATGCGCAACCTCACCAAGCTCTACGTTCCGATATGCGACTACTGGGTCATCTACGATAACTCTACCGCCCAAGGGGTAAAAAAGATAGCTTATGGCTCGAAAAGTGAAATAAAAGAGATTGTAGATCCGTTAGCTTATCAGAAAATTTTGAGTTATGAGTGAGTTTGAGATTCGAGAACTTCAGGAACGCATCGACGCTGGCATCCTCTTAGCCCAGCGACGCCTTATCGAGCGCACCCGCAAGGATAATGGCGACTTGGTCGTTGTGCGCGATGGCGAGGTTGTGCGCCTCACCCCCGACGAACTGCTACGCGAATAGGCCACACCAATAGAGATAAAATTAGGGACTCTCCGCTAAAGGAAAGTCCCTATATTTTTTGGATGGTTTAGCACTCGCTCTCCCCCCTCGTTACCACTCTTTAGAAGTCGTCGTCGGCAGGGTCGTCAGATGGAGCATCTGCATACTCGTCTGCACCCTTCAAATCATCCTCGTCGTAGTAAGCATCGCCGTCGTCGTCCTGACCATCATCGACCTTAACGTCAATCTTTACCATATAGTAGGTGTCGTCGGTCTCGTAAGGTACGGTGTAGAAGAACGAGCCATCTGGCTTGTCGTAACGGGTCATCACCTCGCTAAAGCCCAATGGGTAGAGGGCCTTAACCTCCTCCTGCTGCTCAACGGTCAAGTTGTGGAAACTTGTAATTAGTCGTCTCTTGGTATCAGTAGCCATAAATAAAAGTATATTACACTTGTTGTTTCGAAAATTTTCCGCAAAAGTAAACACATTTTGATAATGTGCAAACAAAGGCCAATATTTTTTTTATTTTTTTCATTTTTCTTCGTTGTTCCAAACAAATTATGTAACTTTACACGGTATTATATATATAGTAGTTTATGACCCAGGAACGTGACATAGCCAGGATGCGCGAGTTGGAGCAGATGCTCGACTACCACAACCGACGCTACTACATCGACAACAGCCCCGAAATCTCAGATATAGAGTTCGATAGGCTCTTAGCCGAGTTGCAGAGCCTCGAAGCCCTGTACCCCGACGAGGCCGACAAGAACTCCCCCACGAAGCGTGTGGGTAGCGACCTCACGACCGAATTTCAGAGCGTGGAGCACCGCTTTCCGATGATGTCGCTTGCCAACACCTACTCCTCGGAGGAGTTGGGCGAGTGGATAGACCGCATCATCAAGGAGGTCGGCGAGGTAGAGTTTGTCGTGGAGTTGAAGTTCGATGGCACTGCCATATCGCTCACCTACGAAGATGGAGCCTTGGCACGTGCCGTGACCCGTGGCGATGGCCGTCGTGGCGACGATGTCACCAACAATGTGCGCACCATAGGTTCCGTACCCCTCAAACTACAGGGCGAGGGCTACCCTTCGTTGTTCGAGATACGTGGCGAGATTATTATGCCCTACGCCTCGTTCGACAGGCTCAATGCCGAGCGTGAGGCCTCTGGCGAAACACCCTTTGCCAACCCCCGCAATGCCGCTGCAGGAACGCTCAAGCAACAATCCTCGCAGGTAGTGGCCCACCGAGGTCTTGACTGCACCCTCTACCAACTCGCTGGCGACAACCTCCCCTACACGACCCACTGGGAGAGTCTGGAGGAGGCCCGCAGTTGGGGGTTCAAGATATCGCAACACACCACCATCTGTCGCTCACGCCAAGAGATAGAGCAGTTTATCGCCCACTGGGACGAGGCCCGCAAGAGCCTCCCCTACGCCACCGATGGTATCGTCATCAAGGTCAATAGCTACTCCCAGCAACGCTCCCTCGGCTCTACTGCCAAGTCGCCCCGTTGGGCCGTAGCCTACAAGTTCCAGGCCGAGAAGGCCCTCACCAAGTTGCTCAGCGTAGACTTCCAGGTGGGTCGCACAGGTGCTGTCACCCCCGTTGCCAACCTCGACCCCGTACAACTGGCAGGCACGGTGGTCAAGCGCGCCTCGATACATAATGCCGACCAGATAGCCGCCCACGACATCCGCTTAGGCGATATGGTCTACGTGGAGAAGGGTGGCGAGATTATCCCTAAGATTACGGGTGTGGAGTTATCCCTGCGCCAGAGCGATGCACAACCCTTCGAGTATATCACCCACTGCCCTGAGTGTGGCTCGGAACTCATACGCTACGAGGGCGAGGCCAAGCACTTCTGCCCCAACAGCGACAACTGCAAACCCCAGATTATCGGACGCCTCGAACACTTCGTCAAGCGCAAGGCTATGGATATCGAGGGCCTTGGCGGTGAGACCATCGAGTTGCTCTGGGAGAATGGCCTGCTCGGCGACATCTCGGACATCTACCACCTCGACGCTCTGCGCCTCTCGGCCCTGCCACGCCTTGGCGAGAAGTCGGCAAAGAATATCTTGGAGGGTGTCGAGAGGTCCAAGTCGGTAAGTTTCGAGCGACTCCTCTTCGCCTTAGGCATCCGCTACGTGGGCGAGACCACAGCAAAATACCTCGCCACACACTTCGGCACTATGGATGCCCTTGCCAACGCCACCACCGAGGCCTTAGCCGAGGCTGAAGAGGTGGGACAGAAGATTGCCGAGAGCATCACCGAATACTTCGCCAACGCCAAAAACAGATATATCATCGAGCGTCTGCGCGAGGCTGGGCTACGGTTCGAGGTGGAGCAGAAACAGCTCCTCTCCTGCTCCCTTCAGGGCAAGAACATCGTCATATCGGGCAAGTTCGAGGGTCGTTCGCGCGACGATATGAAGGCCCTTGTCGAGAGCCACGGAGGCAAGAACATAGCCGCCGTTTCGTCCAACGTAGACTTCATCGTAGCGGGCGAAAATATGGGTCCTGCCAAGCGACAGAAGGCCGAGAAGTTGGGTATCACGATACTGAGCGAGGCCGAGTTTATGGCCCTTATCGAGGCCGACAACAGCACGGAGCAGACCTCCGCCACAAGCCCCACAAGCACAACAAACACAACAAGCCCCACACGCCAAGCCGACGAGGCTGTGCAGGGCTCACTATTTTAACCACAGAGTATTAATTTAAAGAGTTATAGCGCGTTATGATACAGAATAAGATTCAGGGAGTGGGCGTAGCCCTCATCACCCCCTTCAACAACTACTCGGTAGATTACGAGGCCCTTGGCCGAATGGTAGAGTACGTCATCGAGGGCGGAGTAGACTATATCGTTGCCCTCGGCTCTACTGCCGAGACCGCAACCCTCTCGTTGGAGGAGCGCCAGGAGGTCCTCGACTTCATCGTCAAGCAGACCGCCAAGCGAGTACCCATCGTAGCAGGTATGGGCCACAACAACACTCAGGCCCTCGTCGAGCAGTTACGCTCGTTCGACCTATCGGGTGCCGATGCTATCCTCAGCGTCGTACCCTACTACAACAAACCCTCACAGGAGGGCATCTACCGCCACTTTATGGCCGTTGCCGAGGCCTCTCCCGTACCCGTCATCATCTACAACGTGCCAGGTCGTACGGGTGTGAATATGACCGCAGAGACCACCCTGCGCCTTGCCCACGACTCAGAGCGTATCGTGGCGGTGAAGGAGGCTTCGGGAGATATCAACCAGATGCAACGTATCTTGGATGGTTGCCCCAAGGAGTTCCTTGTGCTTTCGGGCGACGACGGTCTCACCGTAGAACTTATCAAGCGTGGCGGTCGGGGCGTTATCTCGGTAGCGGCTAATGGCTTCCCTGAGCGCTTCTGCCGTTGCATCCACTTAGCTATGGAGGGTAACTTCGCGGAGGCCGAGGCTATGATGGAGGAGTTCGCAGAGCCTCTCCGCCTCATCTTTCAGGAGGGCAACCCCACCAGTGTCAAGGTTATGACCGAGTTGAAGGGTATCACTCGTCGCGAGGTGCGCCTACCGTTGGTCGAGGGTAGCGACGAGTTGGTCGAGGCCACAAAAAGTGCTATCCAAAGATACCAACTACGATAGGCAGTGCGTTGGCTCTAAAAAGGCAATCTAACAAGATTATGAAGAGGTTTGTAACGACTATCCTTACGGCAGTGGCATCGCTCCTATGGACAATGCCCGTAGTGGCTCAAGAGCGCGTAGTAGTCCCCGAAGAGGAGGATATCTTGGCCAATACGCTCAACACAGCGTCGCCCTACTACTACACCAACCTAATGCTCAACTACCGCAACGGCACCGAGCCATTAGACGAGATGGGCTACTACTATCTCTACTACGGCTTCCTCTACGACGAGGACTACCGCCCCTTTGCCGAGAACAGGGCGCTGAGCAATATGCTCGACATTATGGCGGGTATCGACCCTGAGCAACCCTCGGTCTACCAACTTCAGCGACTCATCGAGTGCGGGGTGGAGGCTATGGAGTTAGACCCCTTCAACCCCAAGGTGCTCAATATGTTGGCATACGCCTACGGAGCCCTGGGCGACAGCGAGCGTGAGCGCCTCTACTACGACCATCTCACGGGCATCCTCCACGCCATAGAGCTATCGGGCACGGGCCTCAAGGAGGAGTCCCCCTGGCATATCCTTATGTTCTCACACGCCTACGACCTCCTCGCATCCAAGGGGTTAGCCTACGGCGAAGCTCGCATCATCAGCCGCTCGACAGAGTACGTACCCCTGCTCCGCAAGACCTCCGACAACACCAAGGGCTACTACTTCGACTATAGCCGTGTCTACAGGAACAAGCCCGACGATGTCACCTTCAAGCGCGACAGAACTTGGCAGTTCAACAACCTAAAACCTCGCGAATACAGATAAACTATTGTGGCAGATAAGATAATTTATTATCTTTGCGCCAAAATTTCCGAAAATGAGAACGCTGCACAAACTACTACTCATAGTTGCCCCCGTGTTGCTCCTTGTTGGCTGTATCAACAAGGGTGAGCCAACCTACATCCTCGACATCGCTACCGAGTACAGTTGCACCCACGACGAGCAGTGCGTAGAGATACCCTACTCGCTCGACCCCAAATGCAATAGACACGTTAAGGTCAGTGCCTCGTCTGAGGCCGAGTGGCTCACCATCGACACCTCCACCCCAGGCGTCATCAAGATCGACGTCGAGTACAACGGTGGCTACAACCGCACCACGGAGATAGTTGTTTCGGCTACGGGCCACAAGAGCGCTACGCTGAGCTTCAAGCAGTATAGCATACCTCCTGCCACAGCCAACCACACACTCATCTTCTACTTCTTCGGCACCAGCCTCAAGCGCTACTTCGACACCAACCTCAAGGATGCCGAAAACGCTATCCGCAAGGGCATCCTCGGCAACAACAACCGCGTGATGTACCTGCTTCAGGAGGATAAGTACACCGCCAACATAGGCGAGATATGCTTCGACTCGGAGAGTGGCACCTACCGCAAAATCGATATCGAGACAATCTCCCTAAGCGGTTCTCGCATCACGTCGGAGACCATCGGCGAAAATATCGCCAAGATTGTGGATATCGCCCCTGCCGAGCGCTATGGCATCATCTTCGCGGGCCACGGTCAGGGCTGGGTACCACGCAGTTATCTCAACGGCAGTGCTGGTATCTCGACCCTCAGTGCTGGTCTTTCGCCCTTCACACCAGCCCCAGGTGCAGAGCTTACACGTGCCTTTGGCGAGTACAACGTGCAGATGGATATCAGCGAGATTGCCGAGGGCATCAACCTCTCGAATACCGCAATGGACTACATCCTCTTCGACGCCTGCTTTATGTCGAACATAGAGGCTATCTACGATTTGCGCAACGCGGCCAACTACATCATCGCCTCGCCCTGCGAGATTATGGGTCGTGGCTTCCCCTACGAGCGCACCCTACCCTACCTCTTCGAAGATGAGGGTCGCACAACCAACTACATCAAGGCGGCCGAGAGCTACTACCTCTACTACCGCGACGAGTATGTGGGTGACTCGCGCTGTGGCTCCGTAGCCGTCATCGACTGCTCGACCCTTGAGCCCTTAGCCGAGGCTACCAAGGAGGTGCTCCGTAGCGCAGTCTACGATTACGACAAGAACTACCTACAGACCTACGAGGGCCAGGACCCACACTACTTCTACGACTTCGGCGAGTGGGTGAATGTCGCTGGCACGGACCGCACCGCCCTCTCGAAGTTCAACACCGCCATCCGCAATAGCGTGGTTGCGAAGTTCACCCTGCCCACCTTCTATTCGGCCTACGGCAGAGCAGGCACCTACCCAATCAACGAACTCGTCTATTCGGGCCTCACAACCTCGGCTCCGAACGAGGTATTTACCCCATTTTGGATGGAGACCGAGTGGTATAAGAGCATTATGGAGTAGGATAATAGATAAAATTTATTACCTTTGCGCGGTTGAACCCAACTATACAACTATAGAATAATTAAAAGCAGAGATATATGTTTGAAAATCTAACCGAGAAACTCGAACGATCGTTCAAAATCCTCAAGGGTGAGGGTCGCATCACCGAGATTAATGTTGCCGAGACCCTTAAAGAGATACGTCGAGCCCTCATCGATGCCGACGTAAGTTATAAGGTTGCCAAGAACTTCACCGACGACGTGAAGCAGAAGGCTCTTGGACAGGATGTGCTTACCTCAGTTAAGCCAGGTCAGATGCTCACAAAGATTGTGCGCGACGAGTTGGCACTCCTTATGGGTGGCACGGCTACCGATATCAACCTCGAAGGCAACCCTGCCGTAGTCCTCATCGCAGGTCTTCAGGGTTCGGGTAAGACCACCTTCTCAGGTAAACTCGCAGCCTTCATCAAGAGCAAGAAGGGCCGTCAGGTGTTGCTCGTAGCCTGCGACGTCTACCGTCCAGCCGCTATCGACCAGCTCAAGATTTTGGGCCAGACCGTAGGCGTGGAGGTATATACCGAGCTCGGTAACAACAACCCTGTGGAGATTGCTAAGAACGCTATCGGCTACGCACGCCAGAAGGGCTACAACACCGTTATCGTCGATACTGCAGGTCGCTTGGCTGTGGACGAGGCTATGATGGTGGAGATTACCAATATCAAGGCTACAATCAACCCATCCGAGACCCTCTTCGTAGTAGATGCTATGACGGGTCAGGATGCTGTGAACACCGCTAAGGAGTTCAACGACCGCCTCGACTTCGACGGTGTCGTTCTCACCAAACTCGATGGTGACACCCGTGGTGGTGCCGCTATCTCTATCCGCTCGGTGGTGAACAAGCCTTTGAAGTTCATCTCTTCGGGCGAGAAGATGGATGCCCTTATGGTCTTCCACCCAGAGCGTATGGCCGACCGTATCTTGGGTATGGGTGACGTCGTATCGTTGGTTGAGCGCGCCCAGGAGCAGTTCGACGAGGAGCAGGCTCGCAAGCTCAAGAAGAAGCTCATCAAGAACCAGTTCAACTTCAACGACTTCCGCGACCAGATTGCTCAGATCAAGAAGATGGGTAACCTCAAGGACTTGGCATCGATGATTCCAGGTATGGGCAAGATGCTCAAGGATGTAGATATCCCAGATGATGCCTTCAAGCAGACCGAGGCCATCATCGACTCTATGACCCCTGAGGAGCGCGAGAATCCAGAGATTATCAATGCTCGCCGTAGGGAGCGTATCGCCAAGGGTTCGGGTACTACCGTTGCCGACGTAAACCGCCTCTTGAAGCAGTTCGAGCAGACTCGCAAGATGATGAAGACCGTGGCTGGCGGTGGCCTACAACAGCAGATGAAGCAGATGAAGCGTGGCGGTATGCCTCGCAGACGATAACCCTGCTACCGACAATAGCAAAGGGGCGAGTCCAACTACGGATTCGCCCCTTTACTCTTTCATAGACCCTATAGGTTATATGTAATCACACCCTCAAGCAGTGCCCAACAGACGTATCTTCCGCACTTGCCTATGAGCATCCAGAAGGCCACGGGCAGAAACTTAGCCTTGTAGAAGCCAAGGACTATGGCAAAGAGATCGCCCACGAAGGGTGTCCACGTCAAAAGGGCCAATAGTGCCCCCCACCGCTCGACCTTAGCCTGATGGCGAACGATGGTCTCGTGCTTGACCCTAAACCAGCGTTCGAGCCACTCCAACTTACCGAGTCGCCCCATCCAGTAGCCAACGATGCCACCGAGCCAGTTACCAAGCGTAGCAACCACCACCGTCGTCACGGGCTCACCTCCAGCGATGAGCATACCCAACAGGAGCACGTCGGAACTAAACGGAAATATCGTTGCTGCCAACAGCGACCCAAAGAATAGACCTACATACCCGAAGTCCAAAAGCCACTCTGCCACCATAAGCCTACGAAAGTTAAGGGCAACTGCCTATCGCTAAATAAGATGGCTATCGCGTACCGAAGATGCGGTCACCAGCATCACCCAATCCTGGGAGGATATAGTTTCGCTCGTTAAGACCCTCGTCGAGTGCTGCGAGGTAGATATCTACGTCGGGATGCCTCTCCTGAACAGCCTTAACACCCTGAGGTGCAGCCACCAAGCACATCAAACGTATAGAGGTGTAGCCATCCCTCTTCAGGCGAGCAATAGCATCGCAAGCGCTACCACCAGTAGCCAACATAGGGTCGGTGACGATCACCAAACGATCCTTATTCTCAGGCATCTTATAGTAGTAGAATACAGGCTCACAAGTAACCTCATCGCGGTACATACCGATATGTCCCACTCGTGCCGAGGGGATAAGCGCCAAGAGACCATCGACCATACCGAGACCAGCACGGAGGATAGGGGCAATGACCACCTTCTTGCCCGAAAGCGTAGGAGCATTCATCCTCTGCAGAGGAGTCTCAATCTCCTCGTACTCCAACGGGAAGTCGCGCGTAATCTCGTAGCCCATAAAGAGCGATATCTCCTTGAGCAACTCACGAAACATCATCGTCGATGTCTCCTTATTACGCATAATACTCAGTTTATGCTGAACGAGTGGGTGGTTGATAATATGCAAAGCCATAGTGTTGTGGTGTTAAAGTTATTAGCGCAAATTTAGTAATTTTTTACTACATTCACTCATCAAACTACCAAAAAAGCCACCCATCAACCTTTGCGGTGTAGGTGGCTCAATAATCAGCCTGCACTTAGAGCGCAGCCTCTACTACTTTGCAGGCTCCCACTTGCAACGCACTGGCGACACGATAGCGCCCTCATCCTTAAGTTGCTTCATAGCCTTATCAACCTCCTTGCGGTCGATGCCGCTAAGCTCAGCAATCTTACCAGCGTTTAGTGGCTCACCAGCCTGCTTCATTGTCTGCAATACTCTCTCTTTAGTCTCCATAGTCTCAATATTTTTAATAGTTTAAATTTCTAATTCTCTTCGTAATCTCCATATAGGGTGTGCGACCCTCGATATAATCCTCATAGGCGATCTCGGCATCAACCCCTCGTAGCACACTGCACTTACCACATATTTCGCAGCTATGACAGCATCGCCACTTGTCGAGCACATACTCCAACCGCTCCTGCTTAGTCGAGTTGTCGATGTCTGGCGCACCTAAGGGTCTTATATCTGAGGCATCAGCACTCATAACTGTTGCTCTCATCTTAAAGTTGTCGCTTACGTTTATTACTCTTTTGTCACTGCAAATTTAATACAACTTTTTATAAGTTACAAATCGGTAATTTTGATTTATCTATAAGTAAACCTTATACAAAGAATAAATTCACCCTTAGCTGTACCGCATATCAATTATTTTTCCTATTTTTGTAGGAGTAACAAAAAACCTAAAAAAATATGAGACGACTTTTTTCAACACTCTGTCTATTAGCACTCTTGGGCCTTGTGGGTTGCGAGGAGCCAACACCAGCGCCAACCAATCCTGACGGTAGCGAGCAGGAGCAGAATCCATCAGATAATCCTGGAGAGAACCCTGAGCCTGAACCAGAGCCAGAACCAGAGCCACTTCCAGAGGCTACGTATGAACTCACCGAGAACATCCACGCCACCATCATCACGTTGGAGACCAACGGCTTGCGCAACGACTACTTATCGTTCTACGATAATCAAACCCAGTACAGCCTATACATCGACTTCTATAACGAACTCGGTAACGACCACCTCCTTTCGGGTGTATATCCTATTGGCGATGGCTCGGTAGGTACGTGCGCTCAGGAATATACCTACTTTTGCCTCTACACAGATAGCGACCTCTGGCGTTTCGATGATGGTAAGGCAACCGTTATTGCTGACACCGAACACGAGTCTGGATTCACGTGGTACACCATTAGTGCCTACTTCACCCTACCTTCGGGCGAGACCGTATCGCTATGGTACGAGGGCCAGCCTACAATAATATAGTAGAGATGACTTTGGAGAGAGAAAGGCCCTGGCTTTTCTCTCTCTTTTTTTGCAATTATACCTTTATATATAACAACTAGGATGTGAGACCTAACAAACCAAATGAGTCGGTAAAGTGGCGTATCACCTTTAGTCGCAAGACCTTAGGCAATAGGCTCTACTCCGTGCCGTTGCTACTGCTCCTACTACCCTTCGTTGTGGGCATTGCTCTTGCCGAGTATTGCTTTATCCCTCAATGGTTAGTCGTCGGCGCACTCTCGCTCTCAGCGGTTATGTGCTACGTGGCAATGGAGAGTCGGATCGCGCTACTATACGTGGCCTTGATGACCATTATGGCAGGGTATCTTGTTTCGGAGATATCAGAGAGACCTGCCTCTATGCCCTACGACAGAGCGGTGGAGATGGTTATAGATGTTAGGGGCATCCCAGCACAACGTCAAGGATACCGCGTTGCCGAGGGTCGCATCACCGAGTGGCGAGACCAAAACGCCACCTACGAGGCCAACGACAGAGTTCAGCTGTGGATTCGCTCAGACAGCATAGATGCTGGGGATAGAGTCGTGGTATGGAGCACACTGCGCAAACAGATGTCGCGATACGAGGGGTACAACAACTTGCTCAACTGCCGTGGTTATGTCGGGGGCGTGAGCATTGCCGACTACAATATAATCTCTCACGAGCGAGGTGCAACATCTACACTCCAACAGCGCGCCATCGATAAACTCGCTATATACCAAGCAGATAGCTCCTCACACGCCACCGTCGAGGCTATGGTGGCTGGCTCGCGCCACGCTATGCCCAACAACCTCCGAGAGGGCTACTCCGCCACGGGACTCTCACACCTAATGGCCGTTTCGGGCCTACACCTCGGCATCGTGCTTATGGTCGTCACACTCCTGCTTGCGCCCATTAGCCTCATCCACCGCGGACATATCGCAGCTAAACTACTAAGCATCGTCGCCCTCTGGCTCTTCGCCATAATGAGTGGGCTATCGCCATCGGTCGTGCGTGCCGCTATTATGTTCACCGTGCTACAACTAAGCACTCTCTCCACCTCGCCATACAACCCTATAAATAGCCTCGCTGCCACACTCCTCATTATGCTTGTCATAAGGCCTGGCTACCTCTTCGACATCAGTTTCCAGCTCTCGTCGTTGGCCGTTATGGGCATCCTTGCGTGGGGCGTGCCCCTCACTCGCCTACTGCCCTGGCGCAATTGGTTGCTCCGCCACCTCACCTCCGCACTGGTCATTGGCGCTGTCGCCACCCTATGGACCCTCCCCGTTGTGTCGCATACCTTCGGCTCACTACCCCTCGCAGGTATCGTGCTCACCCCAGTCGTTATAATCTGCGCATATCTTATCGTTGCCTTTGGCCTCTTTGGCCTGTTGCTCCCCGCGCCACTATCCCTCCCCTTTGTAGCTATGGGAGAGTGGTGCGCCAAGGTGCAGAACAGCATTGTACTATGGGCCTCGGAACACCACCTCACGGGCATAGAGTATGAGATGCCACTCAGCATCGTCGCACTCTGCTATATCGTCATAGCAATCATCACTCTCGTCGTCTGGGCCATCAGTCGCAAACGTGTGGTCGTATTCCACCAGTTAGGCATCGACGAAGAGGATATGATATAAGCTATGGCCTTGGGGCTTTGGTCTTGGGGTTTTGGTCTTGAGCTGTATGTCTTGAGCCTTGGGCCATTTGCACTTTAGTGCAACTCTCCACTAATCATAATCGTACATCCACAAAAAAGAGAGGAACGCAAAATTCCTCTCTTCAGGTACTCGGAACCGGGGTCGAACCGGTACGGGCATTACTGCCCACAGGATTTTAAGTCCGGCGTGTCTACCTATTCCACCATCCGAGCCACTCAGTCTCCGAAAAGACGATGCAAATGTACGATTTTTATTTGATTCTGCAAACAGTTTTCACAAATCATTAGCCATTAAATCCTATTTTATATTGCCCCGTGTTGCTGTTGTGGTCCAAACTTTGTATGTAATGGTGGCGGAGTCTATGGTTAGGCCCCGATTAACATTTTAAAATTTACAACTATGAAAGCAAATGAAAAGAGCACCCCTAAGGGTAAGTCTACGGAGCACACCACAACGAACACTTCTAAGACCCACCACTCTTCCGACGCTTCGTGCGAGAACAAGAAGGGCAGTGGCTGTGGCACTAAGAAGTAGAAAAAAGAACAATGGGATGTGTGATACATCCCATTGTTTCATTTATAGGCTCTGGAATCCGATTACTCCTCGAAAGAGTGGATAACAACACCTGAACGCAACTTAGGCTCGAACCAAGTGGTCTTAGGAGGCATAATGTTGCCAGTGTCAGCGATATCGAAGAGCTGCTGCATTGATACTGGGTACAACGCGAAAGCAACCTTCATCTCACCGCTATCAACACGCTTCTGCAACTCGCCCAAACCACGGATACCACCTACGAAGTCGATACGCTTAGAGGTACGCAAGTCAGCGATGCCAAGCACCTTATCCAAAACGAGGTTAGAGAGAACAGATACGTCGAGAACACCGATAGGATCGTTATCGTCGTAAGTACCCTCCTTAGCAGTCATTGAGTACCACTCGCCATCGATATACATAGCGAAGTTGTGCAATGCGTTAGGAGTGTAGATCTCAGCACCCTTCTTCTCAACTACGAATGACTCCTCTACAGCCTTCAAGAACTCCTCCTTAGAGAGGCCGTTGAGATCCTTAACTACGCGGTTGTAGTCGATGATGCGTAGGTGTGATGCTGGGAAAGTAACAGCCAAGAAGAAGCAGTACTCCTCGTCGCCAGTGTGGTTAGGGTTCTTAGAAGCGCACTCCTGACCTACACGTGCAGCAGCAGCTGTACGGTGGTGGCCATCAGCAACATACAATGCTGGGATACCCTTGAACAACTCAGTGATGCGGTCGTTAGTCTCCTTGCAACGGATAACCCACATATGGTGACCAAAGCCGTCCTCAGCAACAAAGTCGTAGTCTGCCTCGTGCTCAGCAACCCACTTAGAGATGATAGCGTCGATCTCTGCCTGGTCTGGGTAAGCGAAGAATACTGGCTCGATGTTAG